>ERZ1674236.195-NODE-195-length-14774-cov-21.471160_pt1 | contig 14774 bp, 18 predicted proteins | sample MGYA00581210_ERZ1674236 | MGnify/ENA primary metagenome ERZ1674236 (study PRJEB41354, sample SAMEA4873328) | human saliva metagenome | biome: human-associated habitat [ENVO:00009003]; feature: mouth environment [ENVO:08000002]; material: saliva material...
TTTGAGCTAAGGCGAGGCAACGCCGTACTGGTTTAAAGTTAATCCACTATAAAAACCAAAGTGCAATGCTTAAAGCTTAAAGCGGCCCCCGTAAATCTTCCTGCGTATTGCAGCTGAAAAAAACATGTTCCGAACCAAAATGCACCGATCTCGCCCGTTGCTGATGCAGCCAGCCGCTCAAGGTTTTCATCCCCGAATACAGATACGGGACGGTGCTTTGCAGGATTTGCGGACGGATATACATTACGTTGTAATGCGGCGTGACCGGTGTTTCCACATAAAACGCATTGCACAAAGGCGTGCGTTTGGAAACCGTTTCAAATTTCGCCACCAAATCAGGCGGCAGCGCAGGCATATTGCACGGCACCACCAGCAGCCAATCCGCCGCCGCAATCTGCAAATCATTGGCAGCCGTACACAAAGCCGCCAGCGGTCCCAAATGCTGCCATTGGCGCGAATCGGCAAAAATATGTGCACTACGGCGAGCATATTCCTCCAGATTCCGGTTGGCGCTGATGGCAATGTGTTCAACTTGCGGACGCAACGCTTCAATAACATGATCAATCAAAGGTTTGTCACGCCACAATACTAATCCTTTATCCGTCCCTCCCATTCGCTCTCCCTGCCCGCCGGCCAATATCAATGCGAAGGTTTTCATTTTGGTAGTCCTTTGTGAAGTCGCTGGTTTTGTGTGCCCATACTGTTAATCGTCTGATTCTTATGTTTTTAATTCGTAGATGTTATGTTCCTACCGATTCCCTGCGAAATCGGCACATCATCCCAGGTCGTCTGAAAAGACGGTTGCCCGCGATAAAATTCATATAAAGTGAATTTTATCATAACACGATTTTACATTAAAGCGCATATCACCTCATTCACACCAAATTCCCCTTCGGACAGGTTGTTTCCCCGCCTAAAGGATGATATGTTTATAACATTTGGCAACAAAACGCCCTTCCTTTATTCCATGAGCTTACGAACCCTATTTTCAGGCGGCCTGAGCCTGTCCTCACGATTAAAACTGCTGACTGTCTTATGGGTTGGTTCGGCTTTATTGTCCGTCATCCTGACCCTGATTTTATCGCTGAGGCTGGAAAACGCAGCCACCGTCATTGATGATGCCGCAAGCTTGAGAATGCAGGTTTACCGTTTGGCTTACATGGCCAGCGAACGCACCCCGCAAGCGCAAATCGACAACCAATTGCGCGAATTTGAAGGAACACTCCTGCGCATCACCCAAAGCGATGCCATCTATCCCCTGATGCCTTCGGAAACACCGCCGGCCTATGGCCTGATCCAATCCATGCTCTTAATCGACTGGAAGTCAAACATCCAACCCGCGCTGAAACGTTACCGCAGACCGACGCAGATCGAACTCTACCGCTTTGCCGGCAATATCGAATTGTTCTTGCAGGCATTGGAAAACGCCAACGAAAAAAACACATTATGGCTGCGCCGTTTCCAAATGGCGATGATGCTGATGATTTTTGTTGCCGCAGGTTTAATGATCGTATGGCACTACGCTTGGATTATCCGTCCACTTGAAACCCTGCGCGACGGCGTGGAAACCATCAGCCAAGGCCGATTCGGCGTACAAATCGATACCGAACAGATTCAAGAGTTTGCCCAAGTCAGCAAAGGCTTCAATCAAATGAGCAGTCGTCTGAAAGTCCTCTATACCGATTTGGAAGGACAAGTCGCCAGACAAACCCAAGACCTCGCCCGTCAAAACCGTGACCTGACCCTGCTCTACCAAACCACGCGCGACCTGCACCAAACCCTAACCCCGCGCGAAGCGGCAGAAGAATTCCTCGCACGGACCCTGCCTGCCGTTTCCGCAAGCGCAGGCAGCATCCGCCTTTTAGACAACGACCGTAAAAACACAAATCTTATTGCCTCCATCGGACTGTCTGAAGCCGAAGACAGAGATTCGGATACCGAACAAACCCAACCTGAAGAAGAAACACCCCTATTCAAACATACCGTCGTTTTCCCCATCACCTATCAAGAAGAAGAACTCGGCATCCTGACCCTATATTTTTCAGACGACCCCACACTTAACGACAACGACAACGAACTCCTGCGTACATTATGCGGTCAATTAGGTGTATCCATCGCCAGCAGCCGTCTCGAACAAGAGCGGCGCCTGCTTGCCGTACTCCAAGAGCGCAACCTGATTGCCCAAGGTTTGCACGACAGCATCGCCCAAGCATTGACCTTCCTCAATCTTCAAGTTCAAATGCTGGAAAGCGCGTTCCATGCTGACCAGAAAGAACAAGCCGAAGAAAACATCCGCTTCATCAAAGACGGCGTGCAAGAATGTTACGAAGACGTGCGCGAACTCCTGCTGAATTTCCGAACCAAAATCAGCAACAAAGACTTCCCGGAAGCCGTAACCACCCTGCTGTCCAGGTTTAAACGCCAAACCAAAATCAATGTAGAAACAGTATGGCAGGACGACGGCCGCACACTGAATGATGACGAACAGCTGCAAATCATCTTCATCCTGCAAGAAAGCCTGTCCAACATCCGCAAACACGCCAAAGCCCAACACGTCAAAATCAGCATGCTCAACCAACAAAACTTTACCCTGAGCATCGAAGACGACGGTATCGGCTTTAACCTGCAACACCTGCACAAACTCTCCGGCGAACATGTCGGTCTCGGCATCATGCAAGAACGCGCCCGCCGCATCAATGCCACCCTAGACATCCAATCCCAGCCCGAACAAGGCACAACCGTTACCTTAACCTTACCGCAACACAAGAGAACGACCCATGACTATTAAAATCATCCTCATTGACGACCACACACTCTTCCGCAGCGGCATCAAAGCCCTGCTCTCCCGTCAAAGCGACTTCGAAGTCATCGGAGAAGCTGCCGACGGTTTGTCCGGCGTCAAAATGGCGGAACAGCTCAAACCCGACGTCGTCTTACTCGACCTTGACATGCCCGTTATGAACGGTCGCGAAGCACTGGCACAAATTTTGGGCGTCAACCCAAACCAAACCGTCATCATGCTGACCGTTTCCGAAGACAGCGACGACCTGACCGAATGCATGCGCATCGGCGCGCGCGGCTTTTTGCTGAAAAACATCAACGCCGACTTCCTGCTCGACAGCATCCGCAAAGCCGTGGACGGTGACAACGTCTTCTCTCCCGAAATGACCACCCGCCTCGTCCAATCCCTGATTTCCCCGTCCGCACCGCGCACCGACCAGGCACTCTCCACCCTCACCCCGCGCGAACTCGAAATCCTCGGCTACCTCGCCGCCGGACACAGCAACAAAGTCATCGCCCGCCATTTGGACTTGGCAGAATCCACCGTCAAAGTCCACGTCCAGAACCTGCTGCGCAAACTCAACCTCAGCAGCCGCGTCCAAGCCGCTGTTTACGCCGTCCAACACAAAGTCCCGCAGCCTGAAATCAATTAAACGGCTCAGGATGCTGATGCGAAAGCGGTAAAAACAAAAAAGGTCGTCTGAAAACGGGCAGAACGAATTTCGCTCCAACGTTTTTCAGACGACCTTTTCCATCAAACAGGTGTAGAAATGAAGATACTGATTTATTCGGTTTTACTTCCCATCAGCTTGCTTGTCCTACCCCATCTCATCAGCTTAATGCTCCCCAAAACACGCCGACTCAGCAAAACAACCATATTCGATGCACCGATAAACCGTGTCTACCAAACCATTACCGACAATCAACATTGGCAATACCGCTCTTCTTTGGACAATTTACAAATTATCAGCCAAGAAAAGACGAAAAAATAACCGCTCGAAAGCGGTTAGATTTTATAGTGTGACGTAGAGACTCGAATTAAATAGATAATATATTGTTTTTATTTAATTAAATTTTTAATAGATTCCAAAATACCGTAAAAAATACCGTAAATTTGTCAAAGTCAAATTTTTTCAGGGGCGGTTTGTGGCATTTCTGCCAAGCTGTGAAATATGGTCGGATTGTAACACCAACAATCACGCGCCGTCTCGTGGGCTGGTGTTTGCCCTATTCTTCCAGCCGTCCGATGTTGCCTTTCGGGCGGTTTTAGGTTGTATCGGCTCTGTCGGTCATGCGTCCACACAAAAAAGCGTATATAGATAAAAAAGTAGTGGTTACCGTGGTTACCCGTGTTACCAAGCCGTCAAAGTCTTATAAGTCGGGGCTTTCATGGTAACCACTTACACATCTTCACATGGTTACCGCTGGTTACTGCTGTTTGATTTGAAGCATAAGCGCATGAAAATAAAAGGGTAACCACTGGTAACCACTCGGTAACCTGTTAAATTAATGTAGGTGGTTACCGTTTTTTCTTTGTTTTTATATTGATATTCATATAGTTATAAATGTTAAGTTTTGTGGTAACCACAGTAACCACTATATTTGTCTCGCGCATAGGGTTTTATCTTTCCACGCGTATTGCTCCGAAAATTATTTACTCCCGTTGGTCATGGCGGAAATAGGGCGTAATTGCGCTGTAAGCGCATTTTTCTGTTTGGGTATGGGTAGGTATTGGATAGGGGGTGAATAGCCCTAATTCTCGAAAATTAGGGGCTTGCTGTTGATTTTATGGCGTATCGAATGATTTGCCTGAAGTAATGGGCGCAAAAAAGCCCGCCTGTATCGGTCATAGCGGGCTGTCTCTCGGTCATTGGTCAATATCGGGCGGGGCTTCTCCCATTAAAACATAGAATCGTGCTGACGCGCCGTTGTATTTGCGCTGGTGTTGCCATCTGCCGTTGTTTGGTTTTTTCAGCCATTGCTCGGCGTGTAACACTTCGCAAACTTTCAGCTTGTCGAAGTTTTGGCAGATTTCTTCTTCAAATACAACAGGAACTAACCAATATTCAGTGATATGCCCTTCCTGTTTCCGATAGCCTGCGTGATTTTGGTTCACGGTTTGGCTGCTCCAGTCTGAAAAGCGCATGGACAGGGCGTAAACGTCCATAAATGCGGCTGCCTGCTCGATGATTCGGCGGTCTTCGTGTTTCCCCGCCCCGTTGGTTTCCAGCCATTCATCAAAGCATTGTTTCACGCCTGCCATGCCTACGCCGGCGGCTAAGCCTGTAACGGGGGCGGCAAGCTCCAATGCGGCGGCGGCAATGGCAAAGCGTTTCGCCACTCTTCGCGCCTGTCCTGACAATTCGGGGACGGTCTCCATAAATGCGGTCATGCGCTCGTTTGCCTGTCGTTTGGCTTGCTCTAGGTCGTCTGAAAGCAGTCGGATGAACGCCCTGCCCGCCGCCCCGTGATATTGTTCGGCGGATTGGGCGATATGTTCGCTCAATAATGCGCCGCTCTCGAAGCCGTGCAAGGTGTCGTAAATACCGTATCGGGCGGCGGCTCTGATACTGGGCAAACGGGCGGCTTGCCCTGCGTTCCAATCGCCTTTGTGGTGTTTCAGGATGGAATCGGGGGTCTTTTCGCCTGTCGAGAACATCATCACTTTCCAGCGGCTCAAGGCGCGGTTTCCGCCCTGTTTTGCGCCCTGTACTTTGTTGATTCCGTTCATGACGCTGTAAACGGTGTCGCCGATGACGTGGGGGCTTGCCTGCCCGATTTCGTCCAACACCAGCAAGCCGTCATTGCGGGCGGCGGCGGTATTGGAAAAGCCTATTTTCGTGCCGCTCCAAGACAACAGGCTACCCGATGGTCTGCCCCATACGCTCAAGGCTGCTTTTGCGGCGGTGGTCTTGCCGTCAGATGAATCGCCTGTCAGATGGAAACCGCCTGATTCTTCGCTCAACAGGGACAGCAAGGGGGCGGCAAAGGACGCGCCCAATGCCAGGCATAGGCGGCTGTTTCCCGCTGCGTATCGGGCGATATTTTGCTGCCAGTCGGTAAGCTCTCCGTGTGGTCGGTATGCCGCCGCTTGGCTGGTGTCGCCGTTGTAGATGACGGCGGGGGTTTTGCCGTCTGCCGTGATGGTTTCGCCGCTGGGCATGATGTAGGTGTCGCCGTGCCAGCCTGCGCGGTCGGTAATGGTAAAAGCGGTACGGCTGCCCTGTGTCTGCAAATAGTCTGCCAGCCGCTCCCTTTTTGCCCGCCCGCTCATGACGGTCAAGCCGTAACTCTGCAAACGCTGCCAGCCCTGAACCGTGCCGATTTCCGCTTGCGGGATGGCGGCGGTCTTGGTTTGGCGTGTGATTTTGTCTTGCCATTTGATAATCCGGTAATACGCGCCGTCGTTGTCTTGCCCCGTGCCGATGATGTCGATAGGGTCGGAAAGCAATAGCGGCTCTGCTTCAACGGCTTCTCCGTCTTTGCCTGTCCTGACGTTTATCCACCATACGCCCCGATGGTCGGTATCGAAGCGGGGGCGCGGGCGGTATGGTTCGATGTCGTTGATGTTGTAGCCTTTGATGCTTTCCTGCTTCGCTGTTTCGGTATTTTTCATGCTGCTTTTCCTCCGATGGTGTGTTTCAGGTCGTCTGATTGGGCTTCAGACGACCTTTTTGCTTCTTTCAGTTCGTCCAATGCGTCATAGCCCAGTGTGTCGCTCTGCCATATGCGCGCCTTGATGCCCTGCTTGATGGCTCGGACTGCCAAATCATGCGCGGCTTTGAAACCCACGGGGCGCGGCGTGTCGTTATCGGCAATAATCACGATTTCCTTGAGGTCGTCTGAAAGTCGATATTTCGCCAAGCTGTTTGCGCTCAAGGCGGCGGATAAGCCCCAATCGAGGATATGGAACAGTTCGCGGGCGGCAAGGGCGGTTTCTATGCCCTCCGCGATAACAAGCCGTCCGTTTGCAGGGACGGGGAACAAGTGAACCGCCATGCCTGAAATGCTGCCCTGTTTGCGGCTCTGCATTTTCTTTGCCGGCAATGTTTCACCTGTTTCGGGGTGTTTGATTGCCAGCTTCTGATAATGCGGGGCGTGTAGCCCGTCTTCCCCGTATGGCTTGTCATAGGTCGTCTGAAAATAGGTCATGTGTAAGCCTTGAAGCCCTCCGCCCGTATCGCGGATGGCGCAAACCATACAGGGGAAACGACCGATTAAAAGCGGCGTATCTTCGCCCCTAGTCCAATAATCCGCCCCTCTCAAAAAACGGACGTTTTCAGGTAATTGCGCCATGTCCAAGCCGCGTGATTTCAAATACTGCACGGCGGGGGAGTCGGCGGTTATCGGCTCTGCCCCGTCCCACAATGCGGCAAGTTTGCCGATTTGGTCTTTTTCGGGGCGTGGTTGCGTCTGTGGGCGTGTGGGCGGTATCGGTAAGGGGTTTGCACCGCCCATGTTCAACACGCCCGCTACGGCGTGCAATGCTTCGTCAAAACCGCAATTCAGGTAATGCATTACCAAGCCAAAACCGTCGCCCGCGCCGTTGTTGTAATGGCTGCAAATAAAAATGTGCCGCTACCGTCCTTGTCGTCGTATCTGAAACGGTCTTTACCCCCACACGCGGGGCAAGGCTGGTGTTTGTTTTTCAAGTATCGCTGGTCTATGCCGATGGCGGCGTGAATTTCCTGCCAGCGGTATTGCGCGGCGGCTTTGATGTCTTGATAGGTCGGTTTCATTGTTCCATCTCCCCTGTTACAGGTTCTAAAACCACCCCCGCCATCGGGTCGGTCTCCCATATGGTCGGTGTTGTCTGCATTGCCTGCTCCGTCTCCGCATGGGCGGGCTGGTTACAGGCTCGGATTGCCAAAGCCATCAACAACACCCAAAACACCAGCAAAGCGCGGTTGGAATAGCGGCGGAAACGGTCGTTTTTGTCAGTCGGTTTCATGGTTTAAAGTCCTCCATGCCCCAGCGCACCAAAATTATCAAGCATTGAAAAATCAAATACTTATAAAAACACTAGGGCGAAGTTTGCCCCATGCCGTCCAAAACGGGCGGCATAAAGGCGGGTGTTTTTCAGGGATTTAGTGGATTTGTTCGGCTGTCGTTACGCTGAAAGCAGCCCATGCTTTTAGGTCGTCTGAAAGCGAAGCAATAAACGACTGACAGGCGGCAACGGCGGCGGCGTGTGATGGATAGATGCCCAAACGGCGGGCGGTACATGAATGAACGTCAATATCGGCTAAATACGCGGTCGGTTCGTGGACGACGGCGCAAAAGCCTTGTTCTGATGGGTATTGAACGTCTTGGATTTGGATAGAATTTGAAGATTGCATTTGAAATGCTCCTAATCGTAAAGTGAGATTTGAGAAATGCCCGAAATAGGGGGCGGTGCTCTCTCCTGCGATTAGTCAGGCGTGGACGTTACCGTTACCACACACCGCCATAACTCGTGATAGGTCGTCTGAAATGCTAACGTTTAATAACATTGCAAACGCCCGTAAAAGAATTTTGGCGATAAAAAATCAGCGTTTACCCTGCTGATTTGGGCTAATCGTATTTGAGAGAGAACCAAGATTCTGATTCTCAAGGCTCGATTTGTCAAATGATTTTTGCATTGGACGGGTTAAATTATTTTATCCAACACAATCAAGACGGTTGCATACTCAATGCGCGCTATGTCGTTTCCAACGATTTCGATGATGTCTTCAAGCGTGATTTCACTGTATGGCTTATTAAAAAAAGCGTTGCTGACTTGCTTTATTTCCTCTTGACTTAACGGGCATTTACGCTCTTCCTGTTTCACTTGGCTGATTTCCGCCTCTGCCTTGATTTCCGCCTTATCCACCAGCAAGCCCAGCATTTTTGCCTTGCCCATCGTTGCCGATACCGCCGCGCTGCTTTGCGGTGTAGGGGCTGCCAGTGCCGCCGCCCGTGCCTGTTCCAATTCGTGCAACAGGTCGCCCACCGTTACCGCGTGCCGTTGCCGCGCTTCTTCCTTTAAGCCGTCCACCATCGCGGAAATATCGGGGTCTTGAAGCAGCTTATAGGCTTCATTCGTTACCGTTTCGGGCTTCATGTTGTCGGCGTTGTAGGCTTGCCGATATGCTTCGCTCGCGTTGCCCGTTTCCACATACAGACGGGCAAACTGTTCTTGTTTCGGGGTCATGTCCTTAATCCTTTTAGAACGCCGCCCAATAGCCATTTTTCAGCCTTTGGGCGGCTGTTGAGTGTTGCTATTTCAAATTGTTCAAAGCCGCTTCTTTTTCTTTCTCCATGTCTTCCAAGATGTCGAAAATAGCGTTTTCTTCCCCGCCTGTGCCGTCCATCATGTTGAAGAAGCCAGGCAAACGTAAATCAATGATTCGATTTGGCAGGGATTGCCCATAGGACGGGCAATCAGCCCGCAAACCGTTTTCTTGTAGCTTCGTTTTCATCTCAACGGCGGCTTTACCGATTCCCACCAATTTCGCGGCGGCTTTAGCATAGGCTTGGGCAGCCTCCAAATATTCGGGTAAGTGGGTTTCTTCTATATCGGCGATAAACAGCTCATATCGGGAAACGGACAATAAATTGCGAAGCTCTGAAATGCGGTTCAGATGCTGGCGGCGTTCATCAAAAAGGCTTTCCAACAGTTCTTTTTGCGCTTCCAGCATATCAGCGGCGCGGTCTGCTTCTTCGCGTTTGGCGGCAATCTCTGAATCAAGCCCTTTGGCTTCTTCGCTGTTTGTGGGCTTGCCCATTTTCAATAAATTGGCAAATATGCCTTTGCGTCTGTTTCGTAGCCCCGCAAATTCATTGATAACCGCCTGCGCTTCTGTAACGCCCGCTTCTGCCGCTTCAATTTGGGCGGTCAGTTCGCTGCATTTGTCCTCTTCCTCTTTCAGTAACTTTTGGCGGGTCTCAAAAGTTGTCTTTGTATATTCAATGTTCATAGTTAAAGCTCCTGATTTAATTGATTAATACAAACCGTCCGCGTTTCACGGTTTCGCCAAATTGGTTTGTTACCTCTTCCATCACGGTAACGATGTCATGCCCCGCCCTGCGAAGCTCCATAATGCGCGTGTTGTAGCCCAATATGCCCATTTGGGAAAGCTCCCATGATGTAACGCTGCCCTGTTTCAATCGGGATAAAACGCGCTCTTTTTGACTTGGCGTTTTTGCCTTGCCGTTGGTAGAATAGCTGCTCATGCTTAATAATCCTTTCCGCCGTCTGAATGTCCGTTCAGGCGGCATTTGTTTTGCGCCCAATAAATCAATTCGCCTGCTCTTCGCGTTTGGCTGCCAGTTTGCCGATATAGTCGTCAATCTCGCTTGCAAGCCAGCCCGTCGCATTGGCGGAAATTTTGAAAGGACGGGGAAAATCAGGGCGGTAATGGCGGCTCTTAGGGTTTACCCAATTCCAAATAGTCGCCCGTGAAACACCTAATGCACGGGCAGTATCGTCTGCTCTTAATACTGTGTTGTTCATATGCTTTTGCCTTTCTCTAGTCGGATTAGATGACAGGCAAAAATATAGCCGCCTCTGTGGGCGGCTTCTAGGAAGTAGCTTGCTCATTTCCTGTAATAGCTTGATGACTTCCTGTAGTCAGCTAGCTGACTTCCTATTTTCAAAGTTGGTTATCCATTGAAGTATGGTTTTTTCTGTTGGTTCTCTAGGTGCGGCGATAGCTCCTGAAGCAATTAAATCTCTTATTAATTTGTACAATATAGTTTTACCGCCCTTTTTCTTCAGAATCTCTTGGTTTTTTTCTAGAATCTCATTCACTGCTGCTATCGTTCCTGCTTTCTCATAGGGGCTTTGTTTGGCTTTGCCTGCTTTGGTAGCAAGCTCTTTTTTTGCTAGACTATAAGCCTGCTTTAACTTTTGTTCAGCATCTTCTAGTTTTCTATCCGTCCTCCTATTTTTTCGACGTTCTAGCTTATTTTGTTTAAGCAAGCGATTTGTTTTCAATTCAGTTCGAATATAACTCCGTTCCATCTCAATAGCTAAAATTTCTTTTAGCTCTTCTATTTCAGCCTTTAAAGACCGGTTCTCCGATTCTAAAAAATCTATTCTTTCTTTCAATAAATCTTCATTGCTAATTGTTGCATTCATTTTCATTACCTTGTTTCAAACGACTGCTAATCAGTCTTGCCATCTTGAATCATTTGCAATGCTTGGTTATGCCGTTCCCGCAAAAAATCGCTATACCATTGCATAAACTCTTTGCGCTCGGTCAGATAATCGGCGCGGTTATAGGCGGCGCGGATTTTGTTGTTTTCAATGTGGGCAAGCTGCCGTTCTATCGCGTCAGGGTTGAAGCCTTGTTCATTCAAAACGCTGCTGGCAAGCGAGCGGAAACCGTGCGGGGTTACTCTGCCTTTATAGCCCATGCGCTCAATGATACGACCTATGGTTGCGTCGCTAATAACACCGTCCGTCTTGGTGCGGCTTGGAAATAGAAACGGGGTATTGCCCGTGATTTCTTTCAGTTCTGCCAAAAGTTCAAGCGTCCAGTCAGCCAGCGGGACGGCATGGGGCGGTTTCGGTGCGGTCTTCTCGTGCTTCATACGCTGGGCGGGAACTGTCCATACTGCCGCGTCAAAGTCTATTTCATTCCATTGCCCGCCCCTTAGTTCCGTGCTTCGTAAAAAGGTCAGCATATTCAAAATCAGGGCTATTCTGTTTTGCGGCTCAATCTCTGCCAGTATCAGGCGGCGAAAAAACTCGGTCAGTTCTTCACGGGGCAGGGCGGGGCGATGGTCGGTCTGCTTGGCGGGGATGTATTTCCGCAATGAATAGGCGGGGTTGGTTTCCACTACTTCAAGCATGACAGCATAGTCAAATATCGAGCCTGTCCATTCCCTGATTTTTTCCGCCGTATTGTTCACGCCCCGTGTCATTACGCCATCGAGAACCGTTTTAATATCGCTTACCCTGATTTCCTGTATCGGCATTTCGCCGATAACGGGGAAAACGTCGGTTTCAAAATATCTCAACACTCGGGCGGCGTGGTTTTCTTTCCAGCGGATTAGGTTGTCAGAATGCCAGCGGCGGGCGATGGCTTCAAAGGTATTTAGGGCGGCGGCTTGCCGTTCGCGTTTTTCCTGTTGCTTGGCTTCGCTGGGGTCTTGCCCCGATACAAGCAAGCGGCGGGCATTTTCGGCGGCTTGGCGGGCTTCTACCAGTGATACGGTTGGATATTTGCCGATTGAAAGCGTTTTCCGTTTGCCGTTATACGAAAAATCAAACCGCCATAACTTCCCACCGCTCGTATTGATATACAGATACAAGCCCTTGCCGTCATTCAGCTTAAATGGCTTTTCGGCGGGTTTGGCGTTTTTGATTTGGCGGTCGTTCAGCTTCATTTTTACGGTATTTTTTCGAGGTATTTTTCAGATACCGCAAAAGATACCGTAAATTTTAGGTTACTTCAATTAAGCTGAATTAGACGGAATTATACAACCAGGAAGAAGACAATAGGATAGCAATCAGCCTGAAAGCCCTGTATTTACTGAGATTGGTTGATGGTATTAGACAGGATTAAACGAAAAAAAACGCCTGAAATCTTCAAGCGTTTTTGTATGTTGGTGCGGACGGAGAGACTCGAACTCTCACACCTCTCGGCGCCAGAACCTAAATCTGGTGCGTCTACCAATTTCGCCACGTCCGCGCGATGAAACTGTGGATTATACACAAAGTATCCTGCTCTGCAAACAACCTTTGGCTTGAAATTGCTTTATTCCGACCGATATAATGGCAGGTCGGTTATCTACCGGAACACACTAATATCAAAGAGGAACATCATGCCTGTTTTACTGATTCAGGATTTTTTACAGACACAGGGTTTGAAGCTGTCTTCAGACGACCTCCGTATTGCTTATCTGACCGCAAAGACGGTGATGGATATGGGCAATGCTTCGATTGACCGCTCGGTTTTGTGGCGTGAAGAAGACGGCTGGAAGCTGGCAGACCATATTGAAGAAACGCCTGAAAACGAAGTTTTGCTCAAACAGGTTTTCATGGCTTTGGATTCGGTATTCAGCCGTGCAACAGCCGTCAAAAGCGTGGCGGTTTATATTCACCTTCCTGGCGAACCGCACGCAAGGCTGGTTCGTATCGCGGCACAAGGCGAGCCTTTGGAAAATCTGTTGGCTATTCATGAAAAAAACGGTACGGTTTACCTTGCCTGCCGTACGGCGCAAAGCGGTTGGATGAATATTGCCAACGATATAGCTTATTGGCTTTCGCTGGACGAAATCCAAGGCAGCCGGAACGAGGGCAGCGGAAGCCAGTTGTCCATCCCCGTAGCAACGCAAAACGGCACGGTTTTGGGCGTGGTTCACGTTGAATTTGCCGATAAAGATCAAGCCGATGACGCGGCCCAAACGAATTGGTCGGCACTGGCGTTGGCACTTGCCGATCCGCTGAAAGCATTGGCAGGCATCGAAGACAGGGAAGAAGAGCATGAATAATACCTTGAAATTCGTCGCCTCTTGCCGCCTGCCGACCGAATGGGGCGACTTCACTATGCACGGTTTTGAAGAACCGAACGGACAAGAACACATCGCTTTGACGATGGGCGATTTTTCAGACGACCTCCCTGTCCTGACCCGCATCCACTCCGAATGTTTGACCGGGGATGCCCTGTTTTCCAAAAAATGCGACTGCGGCCCGCAGCTTGAAGCCGCGATGAAGGCGGTTCAACAAGAAGGGCGCGGTGTCATCGTTTATTTGCGTCAAGAAGGGCGCGGTATCGGTTTAATCAACAAAATCCGTGCCTATAAGCTTCAAGACCAAGGGATGGATACGGTCGAAGCCAACCTCGCGCTCGGACTGCCCGTTGACGCACGCGACTTTACGCTTGCCAAGCAAATCTACGACCATCTGAATATCCGTGCTGTCAAGCTGTTGACCAACAATCCTGAAAAAATTCAGACGTTGAAAAATGCAGGCATCAATGTCGTCGAACGTATTCCGCTCCATGTCGGCGAGAATGCGGAAAACGAACGTTATCTGCACACCAAAGCCGATAAATTGGGGCATATGATTTTTGATTAAGATAATACTAAACTTATTTATTATTTATATTCAAATAAATATATTTATCTTGAAACAAACGGCTTGCCCTGATAGAGGTTTTTTGGTTTAATCCCGAGTTCTCGGGTGATTAGCTCAGTTGGTAGAGCGTCTGCCTTACAAGCAGAATGTCGGCGGTTCGACTCCGTCATCACCCACCAAGTTTCCTTTCATTGTTGCAAAACAATGATGCGCGGTGGTAGCTCAGTTGGTTAGAGTACCGGCCTGTCACGCCGGGGGTCGCGGGTTCGAGCCCCGTCCGCCGCGCCAAATTTTAAAAAGTACCGATTTATCGGTGCTTTTATTTTTGGTCGCTGCATTTTAAATATTGGGTACTCAATCTAAAAAAAGGTCGTCTGGAAACCGAATACAGTTTTCAGACGACCTTAATCTCAAAAAGCTTTATTTATGACCATATTCAGCAATATATTGGGCAATTGCAGCTTCAGGGTTAGCAGCGTTAATAAGTTGAGGTAATTCTACATAACCGTGTTTAACCAGATTTTTTTCACGCAAAGTATTACCGAACATGCCAAACGCAAGAAAAACACTGAAACCAAGAAGACTGTTGATTGCCCTCAACAATTCATTCTGACCAGCTAATAAACTTAACACAACAAACGTGACAAGAATTCTAATTCCCAAACCCCACATTTGTTTCACACAAGCCCACATAGCCCAAAAGAAAAATGCAGGCCAAGACCAGCCTTGTTTGACCGCCTCGTACTGGTTCATAGGATCTTTAAAAATCTTGTAAAGTCTCATTAAACACCTTGCCTTTATGCCTTAAAACGTTAGCGTCATGATTCTATCAGAATACATTAACAAGTTGAGTCATTACAAGATAAAAGGTCGTCTGAAAACCAAATGCAGTTTCAGACGACGGCGTATTCGCATTTGAAGTGCAACTTTCCATAACAGAAAAAGG
>ERZ1674236.200-NODE-200-length-14557-cov-7.594263_pt1 | contig 14557 bp, 6 predicted proteins | sample MGYA00581210_ERZ1674236 | MGnify/ENA primary metagenome ERZ1674236 (study PRJEB41354, sample SAMEA4873328) | human saliva metagenome | biome: human-associated habitat [ENVO:00009003]; feature: mouth environment [ENVO:08000002]; material: saliva material...
TCCGACGAGATCGCCGAGGTCGGGGATCAGGAGATCGCCGAGGTCCTGGCCATGTCGACCGGTATCCCGGTCGTGCGTCTCACCCAGACCGAAACCGCGAAGCTACTCAAGATGGAAGACGAGCTGCACAAGCGCGTTATCGGCCAGGATGAGGCCGTCAAGGCGCTTGCCCAGTCGATCCGGCGTACGCGCTCGGGTCTGAAGGATCCGAATCGTCCCGGCGGCTCGTTTATCTTCGCCGGCCCGACCGGCGTTGGTAAGACTGAGCTGGCCAAGGCCCTTGCCGAGTTCCTTTTCGGCGACGAGGACGCCCTGATCCAGCTGGATATGTCGGAGTTCTCCGAGAAGCATACGGCCTCGCGCCTCTTCGGTGCTCCTCCGGGCTACGTTGGCTATGACGAGGGGGGCCAGCTCACGGAGAAGGTTCGTCGTAAGCCGTTCTCGGTTGTCCTCTTCGACGAGGTCGAGAAGGCTCACCCGGACATCTTCAACTCGCTGCTTCAGATCCTGGAAGAGGGCCGCCTGACAGACTCGCAGGGTCGCAAGGTGGACTTCAAGAATACTGTCATCATCATGACGACGAACCTGGGTACCCGAGACATCAACAAGGGTGTCCTCACGGGCTTCCAGACGGCGGACAATTCGACGCACGACTACGGTCGTATGAAGTCGAAGGTTGCGGAGGAGCTCAAGCAGCATTTCCGTCCCGAGTTCCTCAACCGTGTCGATGATACGATCGTGTTCCCGCCGCTGACCAAGCCGGAGATCTCTCGCATCGTGGATCTGATGATCGCCAAGCTGGCCAAGCGCATGGAGGCTCAGGACATGCGCCTGCAGTTGACCGACGACGCGCGCGAGCTGCTTGCTGACGTGGGCTTCGACCCGGTCCTGGGTGCGCGTCCGCTGCGCCGCGCGATTCAGCGCGAGATCGAGGATGCACTGTCCGAGCGCATTCTCTTCGGAGAGTTGCAACCCGGTCAGGTTGTCACCGTTGGCGTCACCGGAGAAGGAAAGGATCGCGCGTTCACCTTCAACGGGGAGTGATTTACTCGCCAATTATTTGAAGCTGACAAAGTGCCTTTTCTAGAGGGCGGCCCTTCGTTCTGCGGCGAGCCGCCCTCTAGTTGTTAAGTAATCCTGCCTCTGATAGATTCTGATTAACTATTAGGCTGGGTTGAAGTTGTGCCACACTATTGTGCGGGCACTACTCAGCAATCGGGAGAGGGTCAATGCGCGCGCACAAGCGACGAAACGTAACCGGTGTGAGGCGACGTCTGCCGGCGTTTGTTCTCATGCTCGTCGTTGCTGCGCTCTGCATCGCAGGCGTCATTTACAAGGGCGCCGAAGTGACTCAGGTCAACGTCAATGATGGCGGTATCTGGGTGACTAACAAGTCCAAGCAGTTGGTCGGCCACCTCGACTACGAAGCCCGCATTCTTGACGGTGCCCTGCGCACCGAGGCTACTAACTTTGACGTTGGCCAGGCTGGCGAAACGGTGACCGTCTCCGACCTCGGCTCACTGACCGTTGCCCCCGTCAACGTCACCCAGGTCGCCCTCGGCTCTCCGACGGCCCTGCCCGCGGGCTCGAGCGCGATGCAGGGGGGTGACGTCCTCGGCGTCCTCAACGCTGCCGATGGCACCTTGTGGACAACGTCTGCGGCGTCTCCGAGCCCCTCCAATCTCGCCGACTCTGCAGCTCTGGCCTCGAACATGGGGGCCAGCGCATTCGTGACCGGCGAGGACGGCTCCGTGTACTCCCTGTCGAACTCGGGAACGCTCACGACCGTCAAGCGCAGCGGGTCAGTCGATCAAGCGAAGACCACTCAGGTCACCGGGATTCCCGATGGTGCCCGCCTTTCCATCACGGTCGTCGGCGATCAGGTTGTCGCCCTTGACTCTGCCTCTAACACCCTCTTTCTGCCCGGGAATAAGACCCTCGACCTCGGCGCGGCCGGTATAGAGGCCGATGCCGTCCTGCAGCAGGCCGGACCGAAGGATGACTCGGTCCTGATGGCCACCGCCACCTCTCTTGTAGCGATTCCGCTGACGGGTGGGCAACCCGTGATCACGCCCGCCGCCGAGGGGGCCCCGACCGGCATCCCGGCGGCGCCCGTGCGGCATGAAGGATGTGCCTACGGTGCGTGGAGCGGATCGGGGGCGTATGTGCGCTCGTGCAAGGATCCGGCCTCGAACGAGCAGATGGTCGTCGATACGCTCGTCTCCGCCCGTGAGGTTGTCTTCCGCACCAATCGCAAGGCCATCGTCCTCAACGACGTCGCCGAGGGGAACGTGTGGTTGCCCGACTCGAACATGGTCCTGATGGACAACTGGGATGAGGTCGAGAATCAGCTCGAAGAGAGCGAGGAAGAGCAGGATAGCCCGGAGCTCACCAACGAGGTGGCCGACCCGCAGCAGCGCGAGGAAAATACTCCGCCCGAGGCCGTCGACGACGAGTTTGGTATCCGCCCGGGACGCTCGACCATTCTGCCCGTCCTGGACAACGATTCCGACCTGGACGGGGACGTGCTCACCGCCACCCCGACCACGCAGCCGGGATGGGGTTCTGCGGTCGTGGCTCGTAGCGGGCGCGCCCTGCAAATCGAGGACGTATCAACAGACCAGAGCGGATCCACGTCCTTTACCTACGATGCCTCGGATGGGCGGGCCTCCGCTTCCGCCCACGTTCAGGTCACGATCCACCCCTACGGCCAGAACGAGGCCCCCACTCAGGTGCGTTCTTCCTCCGTCAAGATCGGGGTGGGCGCGCAGATCCAGTACCAGGCCCTCAGTGACTGGCGTGATCCCGACGGTGACCCGATCTACCTCAAGGAGGTCCAGGCTCCGACTGGCCTGAACGTCTCATTCGTCGAAGACGGCACCGTAACCATCGCGGAGGAGGGGGCGTCGGCTGGCCCCAAGACCATCGTCCTGACGGTGGCTGACGACCAGGGTGCCGAGGCTCGCGGAGAGCTCGTGGTCAACGTCCAGGAGGCGGGCAACCTCCCGCCTTCGGCCAACGGCGACCTTTTCCAGGCTCAGCCGGGCGAGATCGTCACCCTTGACCCGCTCAAGAATGACACCGACCCCAATGGCGACCCGCTCTCCCTCGCCGCCGTCTCCGGAGCCCCGTCGGGTGCGACTCTCACCCCGGACCTCGACCGCGGAACCATCGACTTTCGGGCGCAGCAGCCCGGATCCTACTCCTTCGCCTACACGGTCTCTGACGGGATCGCGACGACGCTGGGTATCATCCGCGTGGAGGTCGTGTCTTCTTCCTCGGTGCGTCCCATCGCAGAGAACGACACCGCCGTCCTACCCCAGGGCGGATCCGTCCTGATCAATCCCCTGGGTAACGATTACGACCCCGCCGGAGGCATGCTCTCAGTGACCTCGGTGGATACGACGAAGGCGCCCGATATTGAGGTTGCGCTCATCGAACGCCACCTCCTGCGGATCACCGCCCATGCGGGCATCGACAAGACCGTGACCTTTTCCTACACGGTCTCTAATGGTCAGGGAAGTGCCACCGCCGAGGTGACCGTGATTCCCGGCGCTTCGGATCGCTCCGACATGGCACCCGTGCTGCGGCCCGACCGGGCGAAGGTGCGCGTCGGCGACGTCGGAACGGTCTCGGTTCTGTCCAACGACCGCTCCCCGGCCGGTCTGAACCTCCAGGTCGAGTCGACTCTCGAGTACGACCAGGCCTCGGCGGTCGGAACGCCCTTCGTGACGGGTAACCAGGTGCGCCTTGAGGCCGGAACCAGCCCCGGACTTCTTGAAGTTACCTACTCGGTCATCGACTCCGCAGGAAACCACGCTTCCAGTACGGTCACCTTCGAGGTCATCCCGGATTCCGACAGCAACGAGGCCCCCCGTCCGAGGACCCTCAACGCGTGGACGAGCGCCGGTCAGGCAGTGACGATCCCCGTCACGCTGAGCGGCATCGATCCCGACGGCGACTCGGTGACGTTGGTCGGCGTGGACTCTTCACCGACGCAGGGCGTGGCCACCGCCTCGGCCACCTGGATCGACTACACGCCCAACCGCGGGGCGGTCGGCACCGACACCTTCACCTACACGGTCGAGGACCGCAAGGGAGCGCGCGCCTCCGCCCGCGTGCGCGTCGCGATCTCCCCGTCACCCACGTCCAACCAGAACCCCGTGGCCGTCCCGGACACCGTGCAGGCCCGCCCTGATCGCGTCCTCAACATCAACGTCCTGTCCAACGACGTCGATCCCGACGGCGACACGCTCGCCCTGGACGAGGGTGGCCTGACGACGGCCACGCCCGCGCTCAATCCTCAGGTCCGCTCCGCGACCACGATCTCGGTGCGCACCCCATCCGAACCCGGCAACTACGCGGTCGCCTACACGGTCTCGGATGGCCGAGGCGGCTCGGCCACCGGTTTGGCCACCATCTACGTATCCGAGGACGTCCCCCTCAAGGCCCCCGTCGCGCGCGACGACTACGTGGCCTACACGGACTTGCCCGAGGATGGGTCGGCGGTGCGCGTGCGCGTCACCGACAACGACGAAGACCCCGACGGGTCGGTCGACGAGCTGAAGGTCGCCACGGGCGAGCCCGGGGTGAACGTGAGCGGCCAGGACCTGCTCATTCCGGTCTCCGATCAGCTGCGCCTCGTCGTCTACACGATCACGGACCGTGATGGATTGACCAACTCCGCCGTCGTCACCGTCCCCGGACGCAACGCGACCGCGCCCTTCCTGAACAACGCGAACCTCCCGATCGAGGTGGACGCGGGATCCCAGCGCACGATCTCCCTGTCCGACTACGTCATCGTGCGATCGGGGCGTTCTGCGCAGCTGGTGGAGGGGTTCTCTCCGGCCGCCCAGGCGGGGCTGACGTCGGTGAGCGCCGACGCCTCGTCACAGTTGACCATCGCCGCGGCCGAGGGCTTCTCTGGGAACTCAGCGTTTACCATTCAGGTCAGCGATGGAACCGACGGGGGCGCGCTGTCGGCCAGCCTGTCCGTACCCGTTCGGGTGCGCGCGACCCAGAACCAGCCGCCCACCTTCACCCCGACCGGCGTGCGCGTCGAGGCCGGGGGCGAGGCCGTCACCCAGAACCTGGCGCTCGGAGTCACCGATCCCGAGGGCGGCGACCCCTCGACCTTCACCTACTCGGTGGGCACCGTCCCCGATGGCATCAGCGCCTCGGTGTCGGGTTCGACGCTCACCGTGACCGCGGCCCAGGGCACGGCCCGAGGCCCGGCCGGAAGCATCGCTGTGAGCGTGACCGACACGGACGGCAACTCGGTGTCGGGTTCCGTCCCCGTCGAGGTCGTGGCCTCCTCCAAGCCTCACGTCAGCGCGCCTGACTACCAGGAACGGGCCCGGGTCGGCGAAACGGTGAGGGTGGACGTCGCCTCCCGTGCCATCAACCCCTTCCCCGATTCCCCGCTCACGCTCGAGGGCGCGGTCATGGGACTGGGAGCCGGGCGGGTGCACGCCGAGGGGACGGTCGTGTCGATCACCCCCGACGCGGTGGGAACCATCAAGGTCACCTACCGCCTCAACGACTACCTGGGCGACCCGTCGCGCTCGGCCCAGGGCAACATCACCGTCACCGTCGTCGGTGTGCCGGATGCCCCCACCGGAGTGCGCGCCGAGGCCAGGGGGACGAGCGGCGCTCGCGTGACCTTCACCCCGGGCGTGGCCAACGGCGCCACCGTCACCGGCTACCGGGTGCTCGACGCGGACTCGGGCCAGCAGGTGTCGGCCACCTGCACCGCCGGCTCGTGTACGGTCGATGGGCTCAGCGCCGGTCGCGGCTACTCCTTCTCCGTTGTCGCCACCAGCAGCGAGGGCGATTCCAAGCCCTCCGCGGCGTCGAATAGGATTACGACGGTCGGAAAGCCCAGCCAGATGGTTGCGCCCAACGTGGAGGCCGGTGACTCGGTGTTGAAGGTCTCGTGGGTGGCACCGGAGAGTGACGGCGGGGCGGCGATCGACCACTACGAGGTCCAGGTCAACACCAACGAACCGATCCCCGTGCATGGACTGTCGACCACGCTCTCCGTGGACAACGGGCAGAACTACGCCGTTCGGGTCCGGGCCGTCAACCGCGAGGGTCAGGCCGGACCGTGGTCCTCGCCCACCAGCGGGCATCCTCATCCCTCACACGTTGCCCCGGACGAGCCGGTGGTCACCGTGACCACCGAACGCTGGGAGGGACAAGGCGTGATCGTGGCGAAAGTCTTCGTCTCGTGGACGGTCGGCTCTTCTGGCGGCAGCGGATGGGGCATGACGACGGTCGACGTGAACGGGCAGACGCAGGACGTCACGGCCGATACCCGTAAGCTCAAGGTGGTCCTCGAGGACTCGGTGACCACCGCGACCGTGACTGTGACCGTGCGCAACATCGAAGGAGACGCCACCACGTCGACACATCAGCCTGTGCGCATCCCGCCGAACCCGAACACGCCGCCCTTCGAGATCGACCCTCCGACGATCACGGCGACGGGCAACTCCGGCCAGCTCCACGTCACGAATGTGAACGTCAAGCCCGGACGCGGCTACCTCGCCAACGAGCTCACCGTGTTCTGGGGCAAGAGCGGTGCCGAGTGCGCCGACATGGCGCGTGCCAGAGACGAAAACCGAAGGGTCCAGGGCACGAACTTCGTGGTCAAAGACTTCATTGACGGTGTCCCGCAGGACTTCTACTTCTGTCAGATCTCGACCTCGGGCCTGGTATCGAGCGCCGTCAGGGTCACCGGCACGCCGAGGAACGACCACGCCGCCGCTCCGTTGCCCCCGGACAAGGACTGGGCGAACATCCCGATTCACGCGGACTACGTCAGCTACCCCGACGGTGGCTTCGCGGTGGGGATCCGCCGCACCGAGGAGATCGAGGGCCTGTGCACCTACGGCTGCCGCCTGAAGGTCGTCGATGACGACAACGTCAACGAGATCTACAAGCAGACCGGCGCCGTCGTATCGCCCACCGAAACGCCGGCCCTTCGGGTCCTCGGCTCCGAACTGCCAAAAGATGGCGGCTACAAGATCGCCCTGTTCATCACCCCGTCAAAGGGCAAAGACATCATCAAGTACATGCACTAGGACACGGTCCCGAGCGGGAAAGCCCGGGAACCAGCCCACAGACAACCAACACAACGACCGAAGAGAAAAGGATACTCATGTCACTGTCCATTGAGGACGCGACGCGTTTCGCCCAGGTGTTCAAGAGCCTCGTCAACGGGGTCTCCGTGGCGGTCTTGGACAAGCGCCAGGCGGTGCGCCTCGCGCTCACGACCATGTTTGCCGGAGGACACCTGCTGCTCGAAGACGCCCCGGGCACCGGAAAGACCGCCCTGGCGCGCGCGATCAGCGCCGTCATCGATGGCACGCACTCGCGTATTCAGTTCACTCCCGACCTGCTGCCCTCCGACATCACGGGCGTGAACATGTTCAACCAGAAGACCGGCGAGTGGGTCTTCCACGCGGGCCCCGTCTTCGCTGAGATCGTTCTGGCGGACGAGATCAACCGCGCCTCGCCCAAGACCCAGTCCGCCCTCCTGGAGGTCATGGAGGAAGCGCAGGTCACGGTGGACGGCGTGCGTCGCCCCGCACCCCAGCCCTTCATGGTCATCGCGACCCAGAACCCCGTCGAGCAGGCCGGAACATACCCCCTGCCCGAAGCCCAGCTGGACCGCTTCCTCATGAAGACCTCGATCGGCTACCCCTCGCGTAGCGCCATGATCGACGTCCTTGACGGCTCGGCCTCGCCCGACCGATCCAAGAACCTCCAACCCATGGTGTCCGGCCAGGACATCGTCGCATGGTCCGCACTTGCAGCGGATAACCACACGGACCGCGCCGTCCTGGACTACGTGGCCGCCCTCGCGGAAGCCACGCGAGAGGACGAGTCTTCCATGCTGGGAGTCTCGACGCGCGGCGCGATCGGCATGGTCCGATGCACCCGCGTGTGGGCCGCCGCCCAGGGACGCAACTTTGTCCTGCCCGACGACGTCAAGGCGCTCGCCGTCCCCGTCTGGGCCCACCGCATTGTCGTTGACCCCGACGCCGCCTTCTCCGGTGCCACCTCCGAGGGCGTCATCCAGCGCGCCCTCACCTCGGTCCCCGCACCCGCGGTCGGCGCGTAAGGAGCCTCTCGGTAGAAGTGATGGAAGGGAAGCGTTCGGATAGCGCAGACGGGGTCGGGCACCGCAGGGAGCAGACCGGCCGTCCGCGGCCCCTCGCGGCGCTCGCGGGAGCCGTCACGCCGATCGGCTGGGCCGTCATCGTGCTCATCGTCGCCGGCGTCGCGGTCGCCGCGGTGTTCCAGTGGGTCGAGGCGTTGGCGTGCGCGCTTGCTGGCGTCGTCGCGCTCGTGCTGGCGGCCACCCGCGTCGCGTGGAAGCCCCCGCACCTCGTGTCGATCCGCGTCCCCAACGAGCGCATCGTCGCAGGCCAGACTGCCGTCGGGGAGATCACGGTGCGCAACGAACGTAACCGGCCCGTGCGGTCGGGCATCATCGAGCTACCGATCGGCTCGGGCACCGGCGAGTTCGTCGTGCCCCCGCTGGGTGCGCGACGGTCGTGGGACGAAATGTTCCTTATCTCCTCGCGTCACCGCGGTGTCATCAACGTGGGTCCGGCGCGTTCGGTGCGCTCTGATGCCCTTGGACTGCTGCGCCGCGTGCGCGTGTGGGACGAGCCCGTCGTCCTTCACGTGCACCCGAAAACCGTGCGTGTTCCCTTCGACGCCACCGGTTTCCAACTGGATGTCGAGGGTGTGTCCACGGGCAGGCTCTCCAGTTCCGATGTGTCCTTTCATGCGCTGCGCGACTACGAGCCCGGGGACGATCGGCGCGCCGTCCACTGGCAGTCGACCGCCCGCCTGGGCAAGCTCATCGTTCGCCAGTACGAGGAAACGCACCGTTCCCACCACGTCATTGTGCTGGACACCTCCCGCGACGTCTGGGATCACGACTCCTTCGAGACCGCGGTCTCCGTCGCCGCCTCGCTCGCTCTGGCCAGCCTGCGCGAGTCTCGTCCCGTGTCCGTCACGACGACGGAGGCTTGGCTGCCGTCGGGTAGCGCCATGCGCCTTCTGGACACCCTTTCCGAGATCAAGGCGGGTTCCGGAGGGGACCTGGCTCTGCGCGTGCGCGAGGCAGTGGCTGAGCGCCCCGGAGTCTCGGCCCTCACCCTCGTGGTCGGCCCGAAGGTGAGCGATGTCGACGCCGCGCACCTGGCGCGGCTGGCTCCCATTGACGTCCCCGTTTCCATCATCCGAATCGGTGGGGCTGAGGGACGAACCAGGCGAGACCTCGGGCGAGGGGTGCTCCTCGACTGCTCGCGCCTTGAGGACCTGCCGCGCATTATCGTTGCCGGAGGGCTTGCATGACCACCAGCGTTGATACCAAGCCTCGCGCACAAAGGGTTGAATCGCAGGCTCAGACGACACCGACGTCCCCCGTTACAACCGAGGTGCGAGCGTCCTCCGTTCCTTCTGCCTCTTCCCGCGACGGCGACCGTCCCAACGTGGGGCCGCAGGGGCCTCGTCCCAAGACGACGCGTTCGCGCCTCCTGACCGTCACACAGCGTTTCGCGACGTACCGGTCGAGCTTGCCGATATGGTCCCTCCTGGTTCTTGCCTTCCTCTTCGTGGGGCCTGTCGCGGCCTTTGAACCGGTCTTCGGTGGCGGAGTTGGTGCGATCGCTGCCGGAGCAGGAGTGGCCTGCGGCCTGGCGATCGCCGCGGCCTCTACCTACTGGCGGTGGGATGCACTCACGACGGTCTTAAGTGTTGTGGTGACCTACTTCCTGATCGGCAGCGGTGCCGCGCTGCGCTCAGAGGCGCTGTATGGCTTCCTACCCACGGGGCAGACCCTGCAGGTCATGGTGCTCGGGTCCTTCCGTGCCTGGAAGGACCTGCTGACGTTGACGCCCCCGGTGTCGGTCTACTCGGGTCCGGCCCTCGTGCCGTGGATGTGCGGCCTGATCCTGGCGGTCCTGGCGGGCCTGATCACGGCGCGTGCCGGACGGGCCGTCCCGGGGTCGATCCCCGTCGTAGTAATGGCGGTTATCGCCGTGTTTTTTGGGCTTGCGCGCTATCCTCTTCCTCTGTCGCTCGTCCTGGTCTGGTGGGCGCTCGTGGTCGCCTGGTGGGCGAGCGCCGCCCAGTACCAGAGAATCACCCTGGGGCAGGATGTGCTCGTGGGACGAGCAAGTTCGCCTGGCGGCGAGGCAACGGTTGGGCGGCGTTCTCGCTCGACCGTCTACGTGGGGAGGCGAGCCCTTGGTGCCATCATTGTGCTCGCTGTCTCCGTCGGCGTTGCGATGCCGGCTGCGGCGTTCCTGGGGTCCTCCCGCGGGCGCCTTGTTGGGCGCGACCTGATTCAGCCACCCCTTGACGTTCAGGCGTTCCCTTCCCCGATGTCTTCCTTCCGTCACTACACGACGGATCTCAAGGACGAGACGCTGCTGACCGTCTCCGATCTACCTGAGAACCAGCGTGTGCGAATCGCCGCGATGGACGTCTACGACGGTACGACCTTCGGCATGTCCCGGAAGAGAGACGACGGACATACGGGTTACATCCCGGTTCATACGACCATCCCCGGTCGCGCGCAGGGCACCTCAGTGGTGACGCTCACGACCACAGGACTGTCAGGCCCGTGGGTTCCCGTCCTGGGAACTCCCTCGCAGATCGCTTTCACTGGTGGGCAGGCAGCCCGGCAGAAGAAGGGCCTCCATGTCGATACGTGGGCGAATGCGGCTCTGACCACCGGCCCCGTCGGTTCGATGAGCTACAACGTGACCACGGATTTCGTCGCGCCCGTGCGCGACGAAGAACTGGCTAACCTCGTGGCGGTGTCGGCAACCCTGGAGGACAAGAATGTTCCCGACGGCCTCGCTGATAGGGCCGCCGAGCTCACGCAGAACGCGTCGACGCCGCTCGCGGCGGCGCGAGCCATCGAACACTACTTGTCCACCAACGGCTATTACCTCAACGAGAACACTCGTTTTTCGCGGCCGGGCGTGCGCAGCGATCGGCTGGAGCGCATGCTGGCCTCCGACGAGAACCTGATCGGCGACGACCAGCAGTACACCGCGCTCATGGCTCTCATGCTGCACCAGTTGGGCATCAACGCGCGCGTCGTCATGGGAGCCTACCCCGAGGGCGGCTCCCAGGGAGGTGCCGCGACCCTGCGTGGATCCGACATTCGCGCGTGGGTCGAGGTCGAGTTCTCGGGCGGTGTCTGGGGCGTGTTCGACCCGACTCCGCCGCGCGATCATGTGCCGCAGACTCAGGTGCCCAAGCCTCGTTCCGTCCCGCGCCCGCAGGTCCTGCAGCCGCCGGAGCCTCCCGAGCCCCCGGCTGAGATGCCTCCGCCCACACGAGACCAGAACGCCGACCCCCTCAAGCCGCCCGAGGCGGGCCTTCCCTGGGGTCTCATCGCCGCAGGCTCGGGCGCTGTCATCCTCCTCGCTATGCCACCCCTGGCGATCCTGGTGTTCAAGGCGGGCCGGCGCAGGCGTCGCCGCAGGGCCTCCCCCGGCGAGGCGCTGGTGGGTTCGTGGGACGAGGTCGTGGACCTGGCTGCCGACTATGGCCTGCGTATCGATCTGGGACGCACTCGTCAGGAGACCGCGTGGGCTCTTTCCTCCCAGTGGGAACTGGGGCAAGACCCGGGCGATCCCTTTGCGCTGGTGACGGACGAGGTAAACCTTGGCGAGGACGGGGCGACCTCCTCCTCGGATAGTGCAGGCGTCGCCGACAAGGGGCGCTACGTGATTGATGGCTGGAGCCGCTTCGGAGGTGACGTTCCCGCTCCCGTCGTCGTCGCGCGCTTCGCAGACGTCGCTAACTTTGCTTCTCATGGTTCTTCGCGCGACAGTGCACGCGCCGCGTGGGCACAGGTGAGGGACCTGCGCGACCAGGTGTCCAAGCGTGCGGGCTTCCTTGCGCGCGTGCGCCGGGCTTTCTCCCTGCGCAGTCTGCGCATGCGCCGCAAGCTACGCAGGGTTACTCCCCTGGTCGGGCGCACTATGCGAGAGGAGAACGATCAGTGAGTCCAGCTGTCGCAGGCATGAGGGGGCCGGATATTCCCGGATTCCGGTGGGTCCGTCCTCTGGGGCAAGGTGGTTTCGCCGACGTGTTCCTGTACCGTCAGGAGCTACCGAGTCGCGATGTGGCTATCAAGGTCGTGCGTGCTCAGGGCGATGCGCGGGGCACGAAGGAACTGCATCGTGAAGCCGATGCGATGACTCTCCTGTCGGGGCACCCCTCCGTCGTGGAGCTACACGGGGTGGGAACGACCGCGGACGGGCGGGCGTATCTCGTCATGGAGTACTGCCCGGTTGCCGACCTCCTCACCCAGGTTCGCGCGCGACCGATGTCGCTTGAGGACGCCCTGGATACGATGATCAAGATTTGCGGCGTCGTCGAGACTTTCCACTGGCAGGGCTACGTGCACCGCGACATCAAGCCCTCGAACATCATGATGGATGCCTACGGCAAGCCGGTCCTGGCCGACTTTGGAGTCGCGTCGAAGGTCGGAGCGTTGGAGGTTGGTGCCTTCGATGGTTTCTCGGTCCTCTGGGCACCCCCGGAGCAGCAGGACGTGACCGCACCCGCCTCGCCGCTGCAGGACGTGTGGGCTCTGGCGTCAACGACGTGGACTTTTGTGACGGGGCGTAGCCCCTTCGAGGACCCAATCGGTGACAATTCGGCGGCATCGATTGCCAACCGCGTGCAGCGCGGACGCATGCGTGGCCTGGGGCGAGCGGATGCTCCCTGTGAGTTGGAGCGTGTGTTGCGTGCGGCGATGGCGGTGGACCCGGCGGAGCGCACGCCTTCGGCCAAGGAGTTTGGCGAGGGTCTTCAACGGGTTCAGGAAGAGATTGGCTACCCGCGCACGGAGATGGAGATCAAGGAGAAGCGCTCTAAAGCCTCCGTCACCGTCGCTGGCGATCAGAAGACGCGGCTGCGTGGCGCGCCGGTCATCGACCCGGATGCGACGCGGCTGCGCTCTGCCACCTACTCATTCGAGGGAGGGGCTGGTTCCGGCGGCGTCGAGGCAGTGGCGGACTCGTGGAAGAGCGATCGTTCTGGGGATGTGGACGAGGTCTCGGCTCGTCGTGTCGTCGAGGGATCCTCGGAGGCTAAGAAGACTATCTCGCCGCTGGCGGGCGTGCTGCTGGCGCTGCTGGCCGCGCTGATCGCGGCCGGGCTGGTGGCGGGGATACTCCGTGGACAGGGGTCGTTTACGCGGATCGCTCCCGATCCGGAGAAGACGAGTACCTCGGCGGCCCCGGGTGACGCGTTGGGCGTGGCACCCCCGAAGGTGTCGAATCTGGCCGGCGAGTATTCCGACGGTACGGTGGCCTGGACGTGGACCGCGCCCGAGGGTCCCGCTCCCTCGGACATCGTGTACGCTTACGAGGGCTCGGGGGCGGCCGGTAAATCGCGTGGTCGCGTGGAATCGACGAGTGTGACGGTCGATGGGGCCAGTGGCGAGAACTGCATCGAGATCACGACGGTGTCGCGTTCTTCCGGGCGCATGTCAGACCCGGTGCGTGTCTGCGTGGAGGTTCCATGACGCAGATCATTTCGTCGGTTCGTTATTCTTACTTGCAGTCCAGTTTCGTCGATCGAGACGCTGGTCACGCCGGGTGTAAAATAGTCAGTATCGCGCGTAGTCTCTCGCGCTCAACGCAGCTAAAGGATGAAGGCACATGTCTCTAGAAGAACATGCGGAATGGTCCGCAGTTCGATGGGGCGCGTCGACCGACATCGGTCCGGTCCGCTCTGAGAACGAGGATTCCTGGCTGGCGGTTCCCCCCGTCTTCGCTGTCGCAGATGGGATGGGCGGGCACCTGGGTGGTGCCCAGGCCTCGTCGAAGGCTGTCATTACGCTGCGGGAGTTCCTGAGTCCTCAGCGCCTTGGGAATCGTTCCGTTGACCTGGTGGATCTGTCTGTTGCGATCGACGCAGCGGCCACGGCGGTCGCCTCGTTGGCGTCGGTCGATAATCCGATGAGTGCGCCCGGCACGACGCTGTCGGGCCTCATGGTGCTGCGTACCGCCGAAGGGCCGTACTGGCTGTCATTTAACGTGGGTGACTCCCGTGCCTATGTTGTGGGTGGTGGGGGCATTCGGCAGCTCACCCACGACCACTCGGCGCTGCAGGAGGCGCGTGATCTTGCGGCTACCTCTGGGGCTCCTCGTGTGATCCCTCCCGCAAATGTCGTGACAAAGGCACTCGGTGCAGGCCAGGTCGGAAGTGTGAAAGCGGACTATACAATCATGCCGTTGGAAGATGGAGATCGGGCCGTGATTTGCACGGATGGCGTGCACGGTGTCCTGAGTGATTCGCGGATTCATGAGGTTGTTGCGGACGGCGATGGTCCGCAGGGCACGGCCGACAGACTTGTTCGAGCGTCGCTGGAGGCGGGGACTCGGGACAATGCGACCGCGGTTGTAGTTTACGCAGGAACCAAATCGCGAGTAACATTGACAATGAATGTCATGAATCGGATGATTCAACCAGTACGTCCGGCGTCGATTGAGACCGCTCGCCGGGT
>ERZ1674236.204-NODE-204-length-14213-cov-23.263455_pt1 | contig 14213 bp, 15 predicted proteins | sample MGYA00581210_ERZ1674236 | MGnify/ENA primary metagenome ERZ1674236 (study PRJEB41354, sample SAMEA4873328) | human saliva metagenome | biome: human-associated habitat [ENVO:00009003]; feature: mouth environment [ENVO:08000002]; material: saliva material...
CTCTAAGGTGCTGAAGCACCAAGTGAATCGGTTCCGTACTATCTGTACTGTCTGGGGCTTCGTCGCCTTGTCCTGATTTAAATTTAATCCACTATATTACACATCTGGTTTCAGACGACCTTTTTTGAAATGGAAAGTGTTTTGTAGAGAGTGTGTTCTGTGCTCGTTTGATTGAAGATAAAGATGGTTTTATCGCTTTATTGGGTGGATGCTAATCCGGCATGGCGGTTTTGTTATTAAGGGAAATCGGGGAGTGGGGGGTATTTAAAACAACCTTCCCGAATCCTTATATTGTAGCTGCTAAGGGTATTTTACAGAAAAGAGTGAAGGTTTCAGACGACCCCTTATTCTTGAGCGAATGGAGAGCCTCCGACTTTGTGTCTAACTATTCTCCAATCGGGAAGGTCAGGGTAGATTTGAGTGTCTAGGAAGTCGAATTTATAAAAAATGCAATTCATCTGCACTATGAAGGAAAAGAGGAATTGCTGAAAATGAGTGTATTGGATGTATTTTGGCTGTGTCTGATTTGTATGTAAAAGGTCGTCTGAAAAGTAGGAATGCTTTTCAGACGACCTTTTTTACTGTCGGCATTATTGTGCTTTAGTTTCGGTCACAAAGCCGATTTTGGTAATACCTGCTTCGCGGGCAGCTTCGAGGGCTTTGTTGACATATTCGTATTCAACGGCCTTGTCTGCTGAAATGGCAACGATGGTATTGGCGTTTTTCTGCTTTTCAGTTTTCAGTCGGGAAGTAACCGTATTAATATCCGCTTTGGTTGCAGAATCACCATCGATGTAATAGTTGCCATTAACATCTATGGTCAGGCGTAGAGGGTCTTTAGGCTGCTTTTCCTTCTGCTTCGCTGCATTTTCTGAAGCGGACGGCAGTTCCAAAGGAATCGAGTGGGTTAGTACGGGCATGGTGATCATGAAAACGATCAACAGTACCAGCATCACGTCGACCAAAGGCGTGACGTTGATGTCTGACATCGGTGCATCATCGCCGGAATTCATAGAGCCGAATGCCATAATTTAGTCCTTTTGATTCAACAGGCGGACGTGTAAATCGTGTGCGAAAGCGTCCATATCTTGAGAGAGGGTTTTCTTACCGCGGTTGAGGAAGTTATACGCCAAGACAGCAGGGATGGCGACAAACAAACCGATGGCGGTTGACACCAACGCCTCACCAATCGGGCCGGCTACTGCGGCAATACTCATTTGACCGCTTTGACCGATATTGATTAAGGCGTGGTAAATCCCCCAGACCGTACCGAACAAGCCGATAAACGGGGCGGTTGAACCGATGGATGCCAAAGCAGTCATGCCGTAATCAAACTGGCGCATGTTTTGTTCCATGCTGTTTCGGATTTGAATGACGAGGTATTCGTTCAAAGGCAGCTCGGTAGTCAGGGTTTTCGCGTTGCTTTGACGATAGCTTTGGTAGGCACGCAGGGATTCGTCCGCTACGCGGCTCATGGGCGCATCAATATCTTTCACTTTTTGCACGGCTTCGGTAAGCGTAAAGGCATTAAGCATTTGCGTTTTAACGAGTGCGTTGGCGGTTTTGGCTTTTTTCAGTTTGATGGAGCGCAGGATAATCAGGCACCAAGTCACGATGCTCATCACTAACATCAACACGAATACACTGATCAGAACAAAATCGCCTGATTCGAATATTGTTTTTAAATCCATAATTTTTCCAAATTTTCCAAGTAAATTAAAACTTTTGTCGATAAAGGTGTTGCGCCCGATTACTCAAGAGTAAAAGAGACCGGGACTCGGAATTCAGTCCAGACAGAGGCATTGCAAGCACCATTTTTAACTGCTTTACGGGCAGCTTGGTCAAGAGCATTGGAGCCACTGCGTTTTAAAATTTTAACTTCAGCAACTTTTCCTCCTGGGCCAACCAAGACACTCAGCATAACTGTACCTGTATCTCCGTTTTCTGCCGCTATAGGAGGATATGGCGGTTTAGGAATATGGCAAGTGCCACCTTTAACCGGATTGGCTCTACTACTACCTGCTCCTGTTCCAGGGCCATTTCCACCGCCGGAACCTCCTCCACTGCCACTACCTGAACCATGTTCGCCTTTGTTGCCACCACTGCCGGGGCCGCTGCCTTCACCTTGTCCGTTACCAGGGCCTTTGTTGCCTCCGCCGTTTCCTTTGCTGTCGCCATGAGGAGCCTTACCTTGTCCGTTTTCCGCAGTATTCGGCCCGGTTTTACTGCTGCTGGTGTAGTCCGAGGCTTTAGGTGCAGGCTTGGATTCTGGTTTGGGTTGGGGTTTAGGCTCTGGACGTGGTTCGGGTTTAGGTTCAGGCTTCGGTTCCGGTTTGGGTTCGGGTTTTGGCTCAGGCTTTGGTTTTTCAACCGGCTTGGGCTTCTCTTTCGGCTGCTGGATATCAGCATCCGCTTTTTTTGTTATGACCGGCTTAAACTGTGGTTTGGGCTGTTCGACCGGCTTGGGTTTAGGCTGTGGCTTAGGTTTTTGCGGTTCGGGTGTTTTTTCAGGAGCGGCAGGCGCACCTTCGCCTTCGGGGGTGCCGTCTCCACCTCCGTCGCCACCACCTAAATCCGCCAAATCGACAAACTCAATATTTGCCATTTCCGGTATAAGCGGTTTGTATGTTTCCCACAAAAGCGCAATCAAACCTGCGTGAAGCAATGATACGGTAATGACGGCTACTGGGATTAAAATTCGGTCTTTATTCATAATCGACGCATGATAATAGCAACAATTTTTGTTTGCAACCTGTTTTTACATCTGTTTTTTGAGTTAATATTTATTCTGAAATAATCTAAAATATTAATATGTACAATGCAATATTTTGATATTGCTATTCATTATCACAATAAAACAAAAGAAAAAGAGGAAGCGACGCCTCAGTCAACTGCGTTAGAAGTTGTTCATCCGGAAAAGTTCACAAATTTACAATAAAAGTGGTTTGGATAAAACGATGGCGATGGTGTGCCTTAGAGGAGAAAAAGCTGCAAAAATATTATTTTATTGATTGGCTTGTGTTCTTAGATTGATTCCCGCTATTGCAGGTCGGTAGTTGGTGTGGCTTGAATAGCGGGATGGACCCGTACACTTTCCCAAAAAGGTCGTCTGAAAATAGAAAATTTGATGCTTGTGAAATGTTGTGGTTACAAGAATGATCAGATGTTTCCTATTTTGGGATTGTGCGGGTTTTCAGTTAAGTCTCTTAAAACATATCGGCAGAGTAGGTAGCTTATGCCGATTTATCGTCTGTTTTTTCGACAACGATTTCGATTTTGGGTTCGTATAGCAAATCGTAGGTCGGTTTATTGAGTAGATCCTGCAAAGTAAACCCGTCCAAATGCGCAAAGAAAGCCTTAATCGCTCCGCCCAAAATGCCGGTCAGGCGGCAAGACGGCGTAATCAGGCATTCGTTGTTTTCTCCCATGCATTCGACAACCTGCATGGGTTCAAGGTGGCGCACGACCGCGCCGACATTGATTTTATCGGGTGTATCGGCAAGACGCAGTCCGCCTCCTTTCCCTCTTATGCTGGTCAGAAATCCGCCTTTGACAAGCGCGGTAACGACTTTCATCAAATGACTTTTGGAAATGTTATAGGCTTCGGCAATGGTTCCGATATTGACTAACGAATCGTCGTTTATGGCCGCATAAATCAATACCCGCAGACCATAATCCGTATGTTGCGTCAGATACATGGTTTTCTCTGTTCAGAATATATTATTTTTTTAGGGCGGCGGCAGTGTTTCCAGTGGGAAATTGTCGCCGTTATGTGTTTGACTTTATATATGATTAAGTTTCATAATATCTGAAACATTTAAATTAATCCAGTGTAGTTTGATAATTTATTATCATTATAATCAAATATTATGAAGCCGTTAAAACGCCACCCAGCACTTATCGAACTTTCCCGCGAACACCATCACGCCCTTTCACTCTGTGTCCGCCTCCTGCGCGCGCCCGCTGAAAGCCATCAAACAGAGCTCGAAGCCCATTTCCTTGAATTGGAACCGCATTTTGTCGAAGAAGAAACCATGTTCGCCCCGCATTGGCAGAATATTCCCGTTGTGATGCGCGAACGTTTCGAAGCTGAACACGCCAAACTGCGCAGCATGATGGCAAATCCTGAATATCTTAACGAAGCATGGAATAAGGACTTTGCCGTTACCCTGCGCGACCATGCCCGTTTTGAAGAACGCGAACTGTTCCCCGCAGTCGAGCCGTTTTTGCCGGAGCCCGAAGGAATCTGATAAAAAAGGTCGTCTGAAAAGTCCAAAAGCATGATTTTAGCGTTTTCAGACGACTCTCCTGTCTATTCAAACCTAAAACAAACCATTCAAAAAACAAACCAAGGAACTACCATGACCGCCTTTTTCAAACACCCTGTTTGGGCAATGGCATTCCGCCCGTTTTACTCGCTGGCGGCACTATACGGCGCAATCTCCATCCTGCTTTGGGGCTTCGGCTATACGGGTACGCCCGAGTTGTCCAATTTTTATTTGCACGCCCATGAGATGATCTGGGGCTATGCCGGACTCGTCGTCATTGCCTTCCTATTGACTGCCGTTGCCACTTGGACGGGGCAGCCGCCCACGCGCGGCGGCGTTTTGGCCGGGTTAACCGCATTTTGGTTAGCAGCAAGGATTGCCGTTTTCATTCCGGGCTGGGGTGCAACCGCCAGCGGCATACTCGGCACGCTGTTTTTTTGGTACGGCGCAGTTTGCATGGCATTGCCCGTCATCCGTTCCAAAAACAAACGCAATTACGTCGCCGTATTCGCCATCATCGTCCTGGGCTGCACACACGCCGCATTCCACTTCCAACTGCATGCCGGAAACGCATCTGCACTACTCAGCGGGCTGCAGTCCGGTCTGATTATGGTCTCAGGCTTTATCGGCCTTATCGGTATGCGGATTATTTCCTTCTTTACCTCCAAACGCCTGAATGTTCCGCAAATCCCCAGCCCGATGTGGGTCGCGCACGCGTCCCTCTGGTTGCCCATGCTGACTGCCATGCTGATGGCGCACCATGCCCTGCCTTGGCTTTCATCTGCTTTTGCCTTTGCAGCGGGCGTGATTTTTACCGTACAGGTTTACCGCTGGTGGTATAAAGCCGTTCTGAAAGAACCGATGCTGTGGATTTTGTTCGCAGGCTATTTGTTCACAGGATTGGGATTGATTGCCATCGGCGCTTCCTACTTCCACAGCTCTTTCCTTAATCTTGGCGTACATCTCATCGGCGTCGGCGGTATCGGCGTCCTGACATTGGGCATGATGGCGCGCACTGCGCTCGGGCATACCGGCAACTCCATCTATCCGCCACCCAAATCCGTACCCGTCGCCTTTTGGCTGATGATAGCCGCCACCGTCATCCGCATCATTGCAACCTTCGTCAGCGGCACCGGTTATACCCACAGCATCCGCACTTCCGCAGTCTTGTTTGCCCTGTCCTTGCTACTTTACGCATGGAAATACATCCCTTGGCTCATCCGTCCGCGTTTGGACGGCAAACCGGGTTAATTAAACCAAGCATATTAAACGAAAGGTCGTCTGAAATCTTAAAACAGGTTTCAGACGACCTTTTTATATGGGAATCCGCTTTAAACCGGTACGGCGTGGTTTTACCGAAGTCCGTATCGTTTCAGTGCGTGTTATTGCTCGATACCGTTTTCACGCAATAGCTGGTGAATTTGCTGTTGGGCTTTATCTTCTTTCAGCAGCTGGGTGAGTTGATCGCGAATCAGATCAAACGGCGGTGCTTGAGGGTCTTTTTGTACTTCGCTGATTTTAAACAGGAAGAACTTGTTTTCAATTTCAACAGGATTGTGAGTTACCTCTCCCCGATTCATTGGACCCAAGATGCCTGCAAGCGGTTGGCGCAGCTGCCTTGCCATGACGAAATCTTCAAATGCGGGTTGCTGATTCGGATATCGTTTCGTCAATTCTTCAAATGATAAGCCTTTCAAGAGCAATTCTTGTGCTGCTCGTGCTTCTTCGGGCGTGTCGAAGCTAACCTGCTGAATCTTGATCATGCGGGTTTGCTGATCGTAAAACTTCAATAATTCAGCATTGCTGATTTCGGCAGTGCGCTTCAGATAGTCGGCATATTGCGCCGCGTAAAATTCCGCTTCCATAGTGAGGAATTGGTTGCGGACCTCGGGGTCTTTATCCAATCCGGCTTTGAGTGCGGCATTTTTGAGAATTTCAATGCTTTGCAAGTGTTTGACGACTTCTTGGCGGATTGCTTTGCCGTCAGGCTGCTGCTTGGATTCAGGACGCTGTTCGGCTTGCTTGAGAATGCGGGCGACTTCGCTGTCTATACGTGCCGGATCAATGTCAGGTGCTTTGGCAACAGCGAACCCGGCAACAGCCGTCGCCATGATGACTGCGGCGGCAGTTTGGTATGTCATGATAAAAACTCCGTGAACAGTTATTTAATTGTGGCTTTTTGCAACAGAGATTGGAGTGCTTCATCGACGCGGGAGGCTTGCAGGTCTTGGGCTATACTGCTTTTGGATTCGTCATAAGACGGAAGCTTTACATCCCGACGGTCGTTGACATAGAAGACGGCATATACGTCGCTGTCTTGTAGAGGCGTTGTAGTGTGCGCGCCTTTTTTCAAATCTTTAACTGCGGCATAGAGCGGGGGAACGGCTTCTTGCAAATCTTTTAAAGGAACATAACCTTGCTGGATGCCGCCCGCTTGTTTGGCGCGTTCATCTATTGAATATTGCTTCAGGACGGAGGCAAAGCTTTTCTTGGCATTTAAATCAGAAATGGCTTTTTGGGCATCCGCTTGGGTGCGGGTAATAATTTCGCCCAGTTGTACTTCTTGAGTGCCTTTGTAGAAGTTGCTGAAATTATCGTAAGCGGTTTTGACGTCTTTTTCTTGGACAGGATTTTGACGGAGGACGTGAATCGCATAAGCTTGCCCAAGTAAATCGCTTTCAAATGCCGCCCATTCGGTTTTGAAATGTGCTTTTTTATCGGCACCTTGTTTTTTGGCATCCGTACGGGCATGTTCCAAAGCTTGTTTGAATTCGGCACTTTGGTCGAGTTTCAGGCGTTTGGCTTCTTGTGATACGACAGTGTTGATGACTTGGCGCTCGGTCAGTTCTCTGCGTAGCTCGGGAGAATCGGGAATTTTGTTGTTTGCTGCACGCAGCGCGGCAACTTGGGCATCAATGACGCTGCTGTCGATGGCTTGACCATTAACTGTAACTAAGGTTTGGGCAGAAAGGCTGCCGGAAACCAGAGCAGTCATCAGCATAGAGATGAGATGTTTTTTCTTCATGATTTTCTCTTGTTATGTCCAGTATGTCTGTAATTAGTGGAAGTATTCGTCCGGAGTGGCCGCTTTGATGCTCAATGCGTGAATCAGCCCTTCGGAAAACAGATCGTGCAGTAAGGTTTTAATGGTGCGTTGGCGGTTGAGACGGCTGACGCCGCCGAAAGCTTCGCTGACGACTACGACCGTATAATGCCCGCCTCCTTTGTTTCCCGAGTGGCCCGCATGCAGATGGCTGTCATCCTGAAAGTCAAAAAAAACAGGATTCAGCGTTTTCAGACGACCTTCAATAGCTTCACGCATATCCATTATTTGAATACGGCTTTGAACGGTTTGATCAATACTTCTTCATAGACGCCCGCATCGACGTAAGGGTCTTTTTCCGCCCATTCTTGAGCGGCATCCAAAGATTCAAATTGTGCCACAATCAGACTGCCGGACACGCGCTCCGGATTGTCGGGAAGAGGGTTTGGGCCGGCAGTCAGAAGACGTCCTTCAGCCTTCAAAGCTTCCAAACGTTGCAGATGGGCAGGGCGTGCCGCCATACGGGCTTCGTGTACATTATCGGCATCGGTGGCCAGGAGCATGTAATATTCCATCAACTATCCTTTTTGGGTAAATATCGGCTCAAATAGGAAAATTGAGCGATAAAGAAAACAAACAAAAAACCGGTAGAGCCGAACATTTTGTAATTTACCCATTGTTCTTTGAAGTGGGTAAATACAAACCAGTTGGCAATACCTAAAAAAATCATGAATGCGACCCAGGTATAAGTCAGTTTGCTCCAAACATGTTCAGGCAGTTCCAACTCTTTGCCCATAGTCGCTTTTAATCCGTTTTTTCCGCTTAGATGGCTGATCAGCAAAACCAATGCGCCAATCCAGAACAAAACGGTCGGTTTCCACATGATAAAACGGTCATCATGAAGTAGAATGGTCGCGCCGCCGAATACGACGATCAGAATCAGGCCGACCCACTGCATCGTATCGAGTTTTTTGTATTTCCAGTAAGTAAAACCTGCCTGCAAAATGCCGAATACAACGGCAACCGCAGTCGCAGTAATCATGTTTTTCGTGATTGTGTAAGTCAGGAAAAACAAGATGACTGCCAATAAATCGCTTAAAACTTTCATAATCAAACAAACAAAAAAGATGAAACCAATCGGCTAAACGCTAATCATACAGGCAGCCTCACCTTTTTGCACCACCCTGGAAACGAAATTGCCGATGCAGGCGGGCAATAATCTAAAAAAGGGTTTAAAAAATGCCGTCGGGATGATAAACTATGTTATCAGTAGGATTTGTAAAAAAGAAACACAGAAATTACAAACCTGTTAATTTCTCGTTCGTTTCATCACTTAATTCATCGGATTACTTGGCAGACTGCGACTTTAGAAGATATCATAACGTAATATATCGTAATATACGGTTAAGTATGTAGCAGTTCTAGCAGGGTTGTCATTTTACACAGGGGACAAGTTTTGAAAAACCATCATAAAATCAAATTAATCGCGGCATCTGTGGCCTTGGCAGTGTCGTTTGGTGCGAGCGCAGGGCTTGGCGGGCTGAATGTCCAATCCCATTTGGGCGAGCCGTTTTCAGGCAGTATCACCGTAACCGGTGACGAGGCTCAGGCGCTGTTGAAAGGCGGAAAAGCGACTGTTTCCAATAGCAATTTGCGTACCAGTGTCCGTAAGTCGGGCGACAAGGCAGTCGTCACTATCCACTCAAGCAAAGCGATTAAAGACCCTGTGTTGATTTTCCAAGTCGGCGCAGGTTCACAATCACGCGAATACACAGCCATCATTGATCCCGCAGGCTATTCCGGTAAAACGGATGGTTCAAGCCGTGCGCGCAGCAGTGGCGAATCTTCATCCAATTCTTCTGCTGACAACAATTCATACCATTCTCAATTTGACCGTCAGGCGGCGCGTGACCGCATCAACCGCGCGATACAAAACGGAAATCAAAATGAAACCGTTCGCAAGGAAGCTGTACGAAAAGATAAAAACAACACGAATAAACCGGTACAGGCACAGCCGTCAAAACAACAGCAACAATCTTCTGTAAGCGCCAATGGAACCGAGATTCGTTATGGCAAGCAGCATCTGGTTCGTCAGGGTGAAACTCTGACCGAAATTGCCACTAAAATCCGTCCTCAAGGAATGACCGTCGAACAAACGATACAGGCATTGGTCAATGCCAACCCCGGCGTGTTCATCGGTAAAGATGCCGACCGTATGCTTGCGGGCAAGGTGTTGTACATTCCGATGCACGGCGATATGAAATCGACGGCATCCAAACCTGCACAAGTCAAACCTCCGGTTCAGGAAGGCAATAAGCCTCAAGCCCAAGGGTCGTCTGAAAAAGCCGGTACCGCAACGCCTCCTAAAGAGACTCCAGTAGAAAACACCAAAGTAGAAAATAAAAAAGAAGATAAAAAAGCTGAGCCGGTACAAGAAGCTAAGCCTGAAACCAAACCGGCTGTAACGACGGCAGGCACTCCGGAGCAAAATAAAGCTGAAACAGGTGCAGCCTCTGCCGAGCAAGTAAATGTCCTGCCTGAGCCGAATGCATCGTCTGCAACAGCAAACACAGAACCACAAGAAATTTCTCAGGCACAAGCTGATGTCGAAGCGCGCATTGCCTCGGCAGTTGCCACAGAAAAACAACAAGAAGAAGCATCAGCGGAAGAAAGCGGATTATGGCGCTGGCTGTTGATCGGCGGTGCGGCAGCGGCAGGTTTGTTGCTGTTGCTGTTCTTGTTGGGCAAACGGAAGAATTCAGCTGTTGCGCCTGTGGCTGGTGCGATAGATCAGGACGATCAGGATGAGGACGATCTCGATATCAGTATCGAAGATCATGTATTCCCTGCTGCCACTGCGCCGCAACCGCAACCACAAGTTGTAGCAGAAACTTCCAAACCTGAAGAAGACGGTTTGGAAATTGAAGATGATTTCGATGATGAAGTATTCTTCAATGAGCCGGCTCCTGTTGCCGAACCTGCTCAAGAAAAAGTCGATCTGGATTTGAACGAACTGGATAATACTCAAGCCAGCATCGTGTCCGGCGCCGTTACCATCGACGAAGAAACCGAAAAACGCCGTGATATCGATTGGGATACTGTCGAATCTACCGAAAGCGTATATGAGCCGGAACCGGAAAATCCATATCAACACGTTGCTGTTGTAATGGAAGATAGAACTGCTGAAGTAGAAACAGAGCCTCAGCATGAGGAAGAGGCTCCATCAGTTTCCTCTTTTGCAGCAACTCCTGTTTCATCTGTTTCAGACGACCTGTCAGAAGCTCAACCGGAAGCACCGGAAGAAGAGCCAATCCCATTCGAGGTGGAGATTGAAGAGCCTAAGTCGGAAACAATTGACGTAGTAGAAACAGAAGAAGCCGAAACCCAATCCGAAGAATCGGAAGAGGGTTGGGATTTCTTTGCGGAAGAGCCGAAAACAGTTAAAGCCATCGAGCCTTTCCCTGAATTAGGTGCGCAAGAAGAAACGTCGTCTGAAGTTGAAGTTGCTGATATACAAGAAGAAGCTTTGTCTGAAGTTGAAGCAGCAGACAAACAGGCAGATAGCTCAGAAGAAGCACTGGATTTCGTTGTTGAAGAAACAGAACAGCCACAGCCCGAAGCCGATACTCAACCGTTTGAGATTAAGCAAGACGAACCTTTGGCATTCCAAGATGGCGAAGATTTCAGTATTGAAAATACTCAAGAAGCCAGCGCTGATGAAACCATCGAATGGGAAAATCTGGGTGTGGAAGATACTGCCGACAGCAGTAATGAACATTCCGGTTTTGAATCAGGCTTCATCTCCGAGTCCGTCGGTATGACGGCTCCGCTGGAAGCTAAATATGACCTGGCTAAAATGTATGTCGAAATCGGCGATTCCGATGCTGCCCGCGAGACGTTGACTGAATTGCTGGAAGACGCAAGCGGTGAGATCCGTAATAAAGCCCAAGCATTGATGAACGAATTGAATGCCTAATATTGGCAAGTAAATCGAAATTGAACAATGCTAAAATAAAAGATGCCGTGAAAACGGCATCTTTTATTATTTTCAGACGACATATGACTTCATACACCGAATCATTATCCACAAAAACCATACAAAGATGGGCATTAACCCTGTCTTATGACGGCAGCCGATTTTACGGTTGGCAAAAACAAGCCGACGGTTTACCCACTGTCCAGACGGTATTGGAAAGCGCACTCAGTCAAATTGCAGGCGAGACCATCCGAACCATTGTTGCCGGACGAACCGATACAGGCGTACACGCGACTGCGCAAGTTGTTCATTTTGATACCAAAGTAGCCCGTCCCGAGCAGGCGTGGGTGCGGGGCGTCAATGCTTATCTTCCTGAAGGTGTGGCTGTATTGTTCGCGCAGCAGGTTGCCCCACATTTTCACGCCCGCTTTGACGCATACGGTAGAAGATATCGTTACCTTTTGGAATCATCTCCCGTCCGCTCCCCGATATTGCAAGGCAGAGTAGGGTGGACGCACCTCAAACTCGATCCTGAAAAAATGCAACAGGCAGCTCTATTATTAGAAGGCGAACATGATTTCTCCAGCTTTCGTGCTGCCGAATGCCAAGCAAAATCGCCCATTAAAACCTTATACAGCGCAAAAATCAGCGGTACGCCGCAATTCCTCAAATTAGACCTGCACGGCAATGCCTTTCTACATCATATGGTGCGTAATATCATGGGTGCATTGGTTTATGTTGGTAGCGGCAGGCTTAGCGTTTCCGGATTTCAGGACTTAATCGAAGAGCGCAGTCGATTAAAAGCCCCCCCGACTTTTATGCCTGATGGGCTGTATCTGACCGGAGTGGATTATCCGTCCGAGTTCGGTATCATTCGTCCCGAAATGCCAATATGGCTGTGAGGTCGTTTGAAATCTAAGTGCGTGCTTATGGAGAATCTTTCTTTGCCAAAGTCTGTTGCGGGTAATGCCCGCACTGCATCAATAAGGTCACAGTCTGCCCGAATAGATATTTCTATCAACCTTTCCAGAAATTTGGTTTGCGGGAATTGTATGTGCCAATGGCAAAAGGTCGTCTGAAATCAATACAAAGATTTTCAGACGACCTTTTCTTTTGAGGAAACTACGGGACAGGTCATGTCGGTGTTACACCGACGAAACCGCAAATTCAAAGGGCAGGATTTATGTTTCTACATTGAGGGAGGGAATATACCTAATGTTCATGACCGGCTAATCCCACATAAATTGCATGCTATAAGAAAGTACACACCTGCACCCGTTTATTCATTCATCCGGCTGATTTAGCTAAAAAACAACAGCCAATCGCCTAAAACGACCGTTTAGGAAATTGTGTTGTAAAAATGCAAACAACGGGTAAGTTGATATTACATTATGATTTATAAGGAAAATATTGCGAATGCCTTGTTGTGATGCGGGTGCTGTGAGGTCAGGTGGTCAGTAGGGGTAGTGAATAAAGTTTGTTTTTTTAGAGAGGAACAATTATAGTGAGAGTCATGGAATCGCTGATTCCAGCGATAATGTAAAGCCTAAGCGGATTCTATCCGAGTCTGCTTAAGTTATTTCTTCACGATAGAAAAGGAATACAGCAATGAAAAAATCTCTGATTGCTCTGACTTTGGCAGCTTTGCCTGTTGCAGCTATGGCTGACGTGACTCTGTACGGTCAAGTTAAAGCCGGTGTTGAAGTTTCTCGTACTAAAGAAACTGTTAATCACGTAAGCACCAAAAACAAAACTGCAACTGAAATTGCTGACTTTGGTTCCCGTATCGGTTTCAAAGGTCACGAACACCTGAGCAACAACCTGAATGCTATCTGGCAAGTAGAGCAAAATACTTCTGTTGCCGGTACTGACAAAGGTTGGGGTACTCGTGAATCCTTCATCGGTTTGGAAGGCGGCTTCGGTAAAGTTCGCGCTGGTAAATTGAACACTGCTCTGAAAGACAACAGCGACAGCGTAGATCCTTGGGAATCTAGCGACGCGAATGCATCAGTTTTGCAATTCGGTAAACTGAAACGTGTTGACGAGCGTAAAGTATCTGTACGTTACGACTCTCCAGTATTTGCTGGTTTCAGCGCAAGCGCTCAATACCAACCACGCGACAATGCTAACCCTGAGGACAAACATGTTCATGACGTGAAAACCCGTCACTCTTTCGACCTGGGTCTGAACTATGAAAACTCCGGTTTCTTTGGTCGCTACGCTGGTACTTTCGCAAAACGTAAATCTTTGGATACAGAACATCTGGAACTGTTCAACAGCAACACCACTTTGGGTTCTGGCGTTTACAAAGACTACCAAGTACACCGTCTGGTAGGTGGTTACGATGCTAACAACGTACTGGTTTCTGTTGCCGGTCAATACGAAGGCTTTAAAGCTGACGTAGCTGACGCTAAGAAAAACGAACGTACTGAAGTTGCTGTAACTGGCGGCTACCGTATGGGTAACGTAATGCCTCGTCTGTCTTACGCTCACGGCTTCAAAGCTAAAGAAAACGGCGTGAAACAAGGTAACAGCCAATACAACCAAGTGATTGTTGGTGCTGACTACGACTTCTCTAAACGTACTTCTGCTCTTGTTTCTGCCGGCTGGTTGAAAGAAGGCAAAGGTGGCGACAAAACTCAATCTACCGCTGGTCTGGTTGGTCTGCGTCACAAATTCTAATCTAGTACGATTAGTTTAAATAAAGAGCCTGCTTTATGCAGGCTCTTTTGTTTTTTGAATGATGTGTGTTTGGTTGGATGTGTATCGGTTTTGTATTATCTGTACGGTCTGTGGCTTCGCAGCCTTGTCTTGATTTGAATTTACCCCGCTATTGCTTGCATAGACTATAACGATGGAAGATTGCCGTAGATTGTATAGTGGATTAACTTTAAACCAGTACGGCGTTGCCTCGCCTTAGCTCAAA
>ERZ1674236.208-NODE-208-length-14074-cov-10.263000_pt1 | contig 14074 bp, 13 predicted proteins | sample MGYA00581210_ERZ1674236 | MGnify/ENA primary metagenome ERZ1674236 (study PRJEB41354, sample SAMEA4873328) | human saliva metagenome | biome: human-associated habitat [ENVO:00009003]; feature: mouth environment [ENVO:08000002]; material: saliva material...
ATGAATCCAAAGTGCGGTCAAAATTCACGTCAAATTTTGACCGCACTTTTACTTTTCTAAATATTCATTTCTTGAAATAGATTTAATTTATCCGGCACGAGATAAACGTGATCACCTATTTTATATTGCGCATTGAGATAGTTTTCTTTGGTAAGAATAACTTCAATAGGTTGTTCAGTTTGCGAGCTTTCCACTTCAATTCTCACGATAAAACCAATAGCATTAATATGACGAATCGTACCACTCGCTAAGGCATTATGAGATTCACGCGAAAGCGTCAGTTCGTAAGGGCGAATATAAGCCGTTGCAGATTGGTTATTGACTGCATGAGTCGCATTGCTATGTGTTTGTAAATTATGAGCAAATTCACCAATGACTAAATTGCCTTGATCAATGCGTCCATGGAACACATTAACATCCCCCACAAATTGCGTGACGAAAGGGGTTTGTGGTGCATGATAGATTTGGCTAGGCTCATCAATTTGCTCCACTTGACCTTTATTCATCACCACAATGCGATCAGACATATCTAATGCTTCATCTTGATCATGAGTAACGAAAATGCTGGTCACATTAAGTTCATGTTGTAATTCTCGCAGCCAACGGCGTAATTCTTTACGAACTTGAGCATCCAATGCACCAAAGGGTTCATCAAGTAGTAAGACTTTCGGTTGAACAGCAAGGGAGCGAGCTAAGGCTATCCGTTGTTTTTGTCCACCAGAAAGTTGATTAGGGTAGCGATCGGCTAGCCATTCAAGTTTTACTAGCTTTAAAAGTGCGGTGACTTTTTCGCGAATTTCTTCTGCAGAGGGACGTTCTCTACGAGGTTTCACCGTTAAGCCAAAAGCGACATTGTCAAAGACGGTCATATTTTGAAACAGTGCATAATGCTGAAACACAAAGCCAACACCTCGTTCAGTAGCTGAAAGTTGAGTCACCTCTTTTTCACCAAACCAAATGTGTCCATTATCAGCAAATTCTAATCCAGCAATGATCCGTAATAGCGTTGTTTTTCCACAACCACTTGGTCCAAGCAAGGCGGTTAGCTGATTTTCCGGAAAGCTGAGATTGATGTCTTTCAACGCATGAAACTGTCCAAAGTGTTTGTTTAGTTGCTGGATTTTGATTGTCATGTATTGTGTTCCTGTTGTTATTCTTGGATTTTTTTCTTTTCCACATATCTCACTATGTTTTGTAATCCCAGTGTACCTACTGCGATTAATGCCAATAAACTGGCGCAAGCAAATGCGGCAACAAATTGATATTCGTTGTAACTAATTTCTACATAAAGCGGAATTGTATTAGTCAAACCGCGAATATGCCCAGATACAACACTCACGGCACCGAATTCACCCATTGCACGAGCGTTACTTAAAATAACACCATAAATTAATGCCCATTTTATTTTCGGTAGTGTTACGTGCCAGAAAAGTTGCCAAGTGGATGCACCTAAGATTAAGGCAGCTTGTTCCTCACTTGTACCTTGGGCGGACATGGTTGGAATTAATGATTTAGCAATAAGTGGAAAGGTGACGAATAAGGTCACGATAACAATGCTTGGTATTGCAAACATAAAACGAATATGGTGTTCAGCAAGCCATGCGCCCCAAAATCCATCTAACCCAAACAGCAGTAAGAACATTAATCCTACAACCACTGGCGAAATGGAAAAGGGGAGGTCGAGTAGTGCGGTTAATAAGCTTTTCCCCTTAAAGTCAAAATAAGCAATAGCCCAAGCTATAACCACACCGATAAAAATGTTAATGGGTAATACAATTAAAGAGACTTTAACCGTAAGCCAAATAGCTGCTAAGGCTTCCGGTTCTTTTAATGCAGTGAAAAATAGACCAATTCCTTGTTCAAGGGCTGAATAGAACACGGTAAACAGTGGGAGCAATAAGATGATCGTAAAAAAGCTGAGTGCAGTCAGAATTAAGATCCATTTTTGCCATGATTGGTTTTTCATAAATACCTCTTATCGAATTGGACTAATGCGTTTGGCAACAGACCACTGCGCTAAGTTAATGAATAAAATCAATAGAAATGAAATGGCAAGCATTAATAATGCAACCACAGATGCACCTTGCACGTCATACAAATCAAGTTTTGACATAATAATCAATGGTGCAATTTCTGAGACGAGTGGCACATTACCCGCAATAAAAATGACTGAGCCATATTCACCAAGCGATCGCGCAAATCCCATACCTGCACCGCCTATTAATGCAGGCAATACCGCTGGGATAATGACTTTTCGCAACGTCGTTAATCTGGATGCACCTAAAATTTGAGCTGCTTCTTCATAGCTAGGATCGAGATTTGCTAATACGGGTTGAATCGCTCGAACGGTAAAAGGCAAGCTGACAAAAATCAACGCAATCGCAATACCACTTGGAGTATAAGCGAGTTGAATCCCTAAATGGCTTAACCATTGCCCAATCAGTCCGGTCGGAGCATAAAGCGAGGCAAGTGCGATACCAGCAACAGCAGTGGGTAAAGCAAAAGGTAAATCCACTAACGCATTGACGAGATTCTTACCTGGAAAGTCATAACGCACTAAAACCCATGCCAATAAAAAGCCAAAAACGATATTAATTAACGTCGCGATTGCCGCCATTTCAAAGGATAGCGTTAAGGATGAGATCACACGTTCACTCGAGATGATTTGAACGATATCAGCCCATTTTAACTGCCAGGCAGTGAGCACAAGCAATGTTAATGGCAACAATACCATTGAGCCGAGCCAGGCTAATGTAATTAACATACTTTGTTTAAATCCTGGTAATACGGTTTTCATTATCCCACCTTCATAACAGATAAATACCTAAGCTTTGTAAGCGTTTTGAAATGTTCAAAAAAATAACCGCTCTTTTCCATAATGGCAAAGAACGGAAATTCATTTTATATTCCAAAGTGAAATAAGAAAACGTTTGTCTTTTGAGTTTATATTCCATTTTGTTCTATAAAATGCTTTTTCGTTATTTTTTGTACTTAACATTTTGCGATATAAATTTAGCCACACGAAATTGAGGGTAATAACGGAGGAGAGTAAAAATGAAAAAAATAGCTTTATTTTCAGTGCTTTCTTTCGGCTTGGCAGCTTGTTTATGGCATACCAGTACGGAACAAAAAACAGTGCTACTGAATGTGTCTTATGACGTGATTCGTGATTTCTATAAGGAATATAACATCGCGTTTCAACGTGAATTTCCCTCAGATGTGATTATTTCACAATCGCATGGCGGCGCCAGTAAACAGGTGCTGGGCGTGTTAAATGGCTTGCCAGCAGATGTGGTGACATTGACACAAAGTAATGATATCGACGCTTTAGTTAAAAAAGGCTTAGTGGATGCAGATTGGCAGCAAGTATTACCGAATGGTGCTGTTCCTTTTGGGTCGGTGATGGTGCTTTTGGTGAAAAAAGGAAATCCAAAACACATTCAAGACTGGTCGGATTTAGTACGTGATGATGTCAAAGTGGTGTTTGCTAACCCAAAAACGTCAGCAAATGGACGCTTTGCTTATTTATCAGCCTTAGCTTATGCCGAACAGCATAGTGATGACCCACAAGATTTTATGTTACGTCTGCTAAGAAATGTTCCGGTTTTAGAGGCAGGTGCTCGTAGTGCAAGCATTTCTTTCACGCAACGTAATATCGGCGATGTTTTAATTGCCCCAGAAAATGAAGCGGCGCTAGCGGCTAAAACACTGGGCGAAAATAGCTTTGAAGTGGTGTATCCGAGTATAACGACCTATACCCCAATTTATGTGGCGGAAGTGAATAAAAATACGCAAGCAGATGGTTTACATCAACTTTCCTATGATTATTTGAGCTATTTATGGTCACCCCAAGCACAGGAACTGGCCGCCCAAAATTATTTCCGTCCGACAGATAAAAAAATTATTGCTAAAACGACCGCACTTTTTCCCGAAGTGAATCAATTTGATGTGAACCAACGTTTTGGTTCGTGGGATGCGATTAATACCAAACATTTTGTCGATAACGGCTTATTCGATCGTTTATATGTTAGTGCACAACGTACTGATAAAGTGAATAAATAGGAGTGATACCCATGAATTATTTTCCGCTTTTTGCTGATTTAACTGGTCGCCCGGTACTTGTTATCGGCGGTGGTTCAGTGGCTGCTCGTAAAGTAGGGTTGTTGCTCAAAGCGAATGCGCAAGTCCGTATTGTTGCTCGCCAATTAAATGAGGAATTAAGCGAACTTGAACGTCAAAATAAAGTGCTATGGATTGCCAAAGAATTTAATGCCGAACAAATGAGAATGGTGATGTTAGTGATCGCGGCAACAAATGATGAGATATTAAATCATCGTATTTTTCATTTAGCCGAAAGCCAACATAAATTAGTCAATGTGGTGGATGATCAGCCCCACTGCAGTTTTATTTTTCCTTCTATTATTGATCGTAATCCGATCCAAATTGCGATTTCGAGTGGTGGAAAGGCGCCAGTATTAGCTCGTTTATTACGTGAGAAGCTGGAAGCATTATTGCCACAACATTTGGGCAAAATCGCTGAGATTTCCGGCAAATGGCGGGATCAAGTGAAAGCAAAATTGACATCGGTCACCGAACGTCGCCGTTTTTGGGAAAAAATGTTTAGTGGACGTTTTGCCAATCTCATAAAAAATCAACAGCAAGCGCAAGCTGAACAAGAATTGGCTGAACAGTTAGAAAGTAACTATCAAGGTGGCTTTGTCTCTTTAGTTGGCGCAGGTCCTGGCGATGCTGGCTTACTAACTCTTAACGGTTTACAGGAAATCCAACAAGCTGATGTTGTGCTTTACGATGCATTGGTTTCAGATGATATTCTTTCTTTAATTCGCCGTGATGCAGAACGTATTTTTGTGGGAAAACGTGCCAATGGTTGTTCTGTCGCACAAGAAGAAACCAACCAATTGTTATTAACCCTTGCTCAACAAGGCAAGCGAGTTGTTCGTTTAAAAGGCGGCGATCCTTTCGTTTTTGGACGAGGTGGCGAAGAATTAGAAGTGTTGGCTCAATATCAAATTCCATTTTCTGTTGTACCCGGTATTACAGCGGGTATTGGAGCAACAGCCTATGCTGGTATTCCATTAACTCACCGTGATTATGCACAAAGTGCCATTTTTGTGACCGGTCATCGTAAAGCCGATGCGTCTGATATTGAATGGCAAACCTTAGCAAGAAGTCATCAAACCTTAGTTATTTATATGGGGACGTTAAAAGCTCAAGTCATTGCTGAACGTTTACAACAATATGGTCGATCTGCGAATACACCTATTGCGATTATCAGCCAAGGTACTCAGCTTACTCAAAAAACAGCGATTGGCATTCTTGCAAATTTAGCTGAATTAGCTGAAAAAGCAGAGACACCAGCCTTAATTGTAGTGGGTGAAGTCGTGAAATTACACGAACAATTAGCGTGGTTTGGCGAAGAAAAACAACGTCAAAAACAACCGCACTTTACTCTAGAAAGTTTAACTATCGGTCAAGTGGCGTAAGGAGTGGATGATGAGTTTATTTAAACCGACTTTTTGGCAAATTCCACTTGTTAGCCTTGATGCTAAAGATCGCTTGGCAGAAAAAACAGCCACATTGAAGCAACGTTTGCATCAAATTGCTGATAGCCATAAGGATGCACGCTTTGCTAGCAGTTTAGCTGTAGAAGATATGGTCATTACCGATGTCATTGCGCGTGAAAACTTAGATATTGGTATTTTTACTTTAGATACCGGTTTACTTCATCAAGATACGTTAAATTTATTAGACAACCTTGAGAAAGTCTATCCACATCTTCAAATTGAAAGCTTTCAGCCGATTGCTGATGAAGTGACTCGCTACGAGGAAGAAAAAGGGAAATTTGCTTTTTATGAAAGCGTGGAATTACGTCGTGAGTGCTGCCATATCCGTAAAATCGAACCCTTAAATCGTGCGATTCAAGGTGCAGATGCATGGCTGACCGGACAGCGTCGAGAACAATCGGCTACACGTACAGCGCTCCCTTTTGCTGAGCAAGATCAGTCTCGTGGTATTGATAAATACAATCCTATTTTTGATTGGTCAGAAACAGATGTGTGGGCTTATATCTTAGCGAACAATGTGCCTTATAACGATCTTTACCATCAAGGTTTTCCAAGCATTGGCTGTGAACCTTGTACCCGCCAAGTTAAACAGGGCGAAGATATTCGCGCTGGCCGCTGGTGGTGGGAGAGTAAAGATAGTAAGGAATGTGGATTACATAAGTAGAAAAATATAGGAAGCAAAACATGACAAAAACTGAACTCAACAACCAACATCTAGACTGGCTCGAGGCAGAGTCGATTCATATTATTCGTGAAGTCGTTGCGGAATGTGAAACCCCGGCGTTGCTTTTTTCCGGTGGAAAGGATTCGGTGGTATTGCTGGCATTAGCCCGTAAAGCATTCCAGTTAGGTGATCGTCCGGTACATTTGCCGTTTCCATTGGTGCATATTGATACCAGCCATAACTATCCAGAAGTGATCCAATTTCGAGATGAACAAGTGGCAAAACTTAACGCGCGCTTAGTCGTTGGGCATGTGGAAGATTCCATTGCCAAAGGCACGGTGGTATTACGCAAAGAAACGGATTCGCGTAATGCGGCACAGGCGGTCACTTTATTAGAAACCATTGCAGAGAATGGATTTGATGCCTTGATGGGCGGTGCACGTCGTGATGAGGAAAAAGCTCGTGCTAAAGAACGAATTTTCTCGTTCCGTGATGAGTTCGGCCAATGGGATCCTAAGGCACAACGTCCGGAATTATGGTCTCTGTACAATGCTAAATTGCATAAAGGTGAAAATATGCGAGTGTTTCCGATTTCCAACTGGACGGAATTAGATATTTGGCAATATATCGCTCGTGAGAATTTGGAATTGCCTCCGATTTATTACAGCCATAAACGCGAAGTTGTACGTCGTAAAGGTTTGTTAGTACCTGTGACGCCATTAACACCTAAATTGCCGAATGAAGTCAGCGAAGTATTAGATGTTCGTTTCCGTACTGTGGGTGATATTAGCTGTACCTGTCCGGTAGCGAGCACCGCATCAACACCATTAGAAATTATTGAAGAAACCGCTATTGCCGACATTTCCGAACGCAGTGCCACTCGTCTAGACGACCAAGCCAGCGAAGCCGCCATGGAGAAACGGAAAAAAGAGGGATATTTCTAGTATTTCTACTTTCTTGCTTGTGCAAGAAAGTAGCAAAGAACACCCCCCAATTAAATCGCTCCTCTTCACTTTGTTTCAATTTTCTTAACGAAAAATTTGTAAACTCGCTACGCTCAAACAGTACAAATTTTTCTAAAAATTGAAAGTCGTTCAGGCGATTTATATGGGGCATTATTCAAAGATGATGAAATACAAAAGAATAATTAACAGAATATAAGGAAGAAATATGACACAACATTCAACTCCACTTCGTTTTATTACTGCCGGTAGTGTAGATGACGGGAAAAGTACCTTAATCGGCCGTTTACTTTACGATAGCAAAGCGTTATTGACCGACCAAATCAAAACCCTTAACGCAGGAAAAGAGAAAGGTAATAAAGAAGCCATTGATTTTTCTATTTTGACAGATGGTTTGGAAGCAGAGCGTGAACAGGGCATTACCATTGATGTGGCGTATCGCTATTTCTCTACGGCAAAACGTAAATTCATCATTGCCGACACCCCAGGACATGAACAATACACACGTAACATGGTGACAGGAGCAAGTACGGCATCTGCTGCAATCGTCTTAATCGATGCTTCTCAGCTGAATTTTAATGAGAAACCATTACAACTCTTACCACAAACTAAACGTCATTCAGCGATTTTACGTCAATTAAATTGCCCGCACATTTTAGTGGCAGTAAACAAAATGGATTTGTTGGATTACAGCGAAGAAAAATTCAATGCCATTGTAGAGGAGTATCGTCAATTGGCGGCACAACTTGGATTAAAAGATGTGCATTTTGTGCCGGTATCTGCATTGCTTGGCGATAATCTGGTATATGTAAGTGAAAGTACCCCTTGGTATCAAGGCGAACCTTTACTCACCATTTTAGAAAATTTACCAAGTGTAGATGAGGTGAGCCATTCCAATGCTGATTTCTATTTTCCGGTGCAATTAGTGGTGCGTCAGGATGCGGATAAAGCCGATGATTTCCGCGGTTATCAAGGGAGAATTGAGCGCGGTTCCGTGCAACTGGGACAGGCTATTCGAATTGAACCGAATGGATTAACCGCTAAAGTGACCGAGATTATTACGCCAAAAGGTGAGGTGACACAAGCAGTAGCAGGGGAAGTGATTACCTTACGTTTAGATCGCGACATTGATATTTCTCGTGGTGATTTATTTGTGGATGAAAGTTCACCACTTACACCACAAAAGCAACTTGAAGCCACAATTTGTTGGTTTGATGAACGCCCACTAAATACCGCCCGTAAATATTTACTTAAACATGGTACGCAAACCGTATTTGCCAAAATCAGTGAAATTGAAAGCGTGTTAAATGTTCATACACTCGAACAAGAAAGTGGTGCTACAGCCTTAAAGATGAATGATATTGCTAGAGTGCGTTTAAGTTTACAGAAACCGATTGTTGCCACAACTTATGAAGAAAATATCGCGGGTGGTGCCTTTATTTTAGTTGATGAAGCAACTTATAACACCGTAGCAGCCGGTATGATTCTCTAACTCGCGCTTTCTTTAATATGTGAATTTACTGATATTACTCATGTTCTTGTGGGGAAACTTATGCAACACAACAATCCATTACCAACAGAAATACTGAATCTCTTACCAACGCTAACGCCCCTTCAATTGGCATGGCTTTCGGGTTATGCATGGTCGCAAGCTTCAGGTGTAGAACAACCGCTAGTAGGGCAACATTTGGCAGCAAATTTGACCGCACTTTCGGCAGAACCTTTTTCAATTACTGTGCTTTCAGGCTCCCAAACCGGCAATGCTAAATCGGTGGCAGATAAAGTTGCCGCAGAGCTTACAGAAGCCGGTATTGCCGTGAAACGTGTCGCTTTAAAAGATTATAAAGCGAAAACCATTGCTGATGAAAAATACCTGCTCTTAGTGACTTCTACGCAAGGTGAAGGCGAGCCACCGGAAGAAGGTGTGGTATTGCATAAGTTATTAAACGGTAAAAAAACACCAAAACTCACCGAACTGCAATTTGCTGTGTTGGGATTAGGGGATAGTTCTTATCCAAATTTCTGTCAAGCAGGCAAGGATTTTGATCAGCGTTTTGCCGAATTAGGCGCGACGCGTTTATTTGAACGAGTGGATGCAGATTTGGATTACAGTGCAACCGCGGAACAATGGATCCGAGATATTGTGGCTATCATAAAAGAAAAGGCAGCGCAGGCTTCACCGGTTGTGCAAAGTATTGCTACAGCTACAACCGCACTGGTAGCCAAGGAAAGCCAATATAATAAAGCCAATCCATTTCCTGCAACGTTAATCACTAACCAGAAAATTACTGGTCGTCAGTCTGATAAAGATGTTCGTCATTTAGAGTTTGATTTAGCCGGCTCAGATCTTCATTACCAAGCGGGGGATGCACTCGGTGTATGGTTTGACAATGATCCTCAGTTAGTGGATGAAATTTTATCGCTCGCGCAGATTGATCCTACTACAGAAGTGACAATTGAGCGAAAAACGCAAACTATTTCGACCGCACTTTTATCGCATTTAGAGCTTACTCAAAATACACCGGCTTTTGTGAAAGGCTATGCAGCTTTGGCGAATAACGAACAGTTAAACGATTTGGTTGCGGATAATCAAGCATTGCAAGAATTGGTTCAACGTACACCGATTGTGGATGTATTACATAAATTTCCTGCAAAATTAACCGCTGAACAACTGGTTTCATTATTGCGTCCTTTAACGCCTCGTTTGTATTCCATTTCATCTTCTCCTGCAGAGGTTGGGGAAGAAGTGCATCTAACGGTTGGCGTGGTACGTTTTGAACATGAAGGTCGAGCACGCAGTGGCGCAGCCTCAAGCTTTTTAGCGGATCGCGTAGAAGAAGATGGCGCTGTGTGCGTATTTGTAGAGCATAACGATAATTTTCGCCTGCCAAATGACATGACTAAGCCAATTATTATGGTGGGGTCTGGTACTGGCGTGGCACCATTCCGTGCCTTTATGCAGCAACGCGTAGCCGATGAGGCAAGTGGTAAAAACTGGCTAATTTTTGGTAATCCACATTTTGCCAGCGATTTCCTGTATCAAACCGAATGGCAACAATTTGCCAAAGAGGGCTTCTTGCATAAATACGATTTTGCTTGGTCACGCGATCAAGAGAAGAAGATCTATGTGCAAGATAAAATTCGTGAAAATTCGACCGCACTTTGGCAATGGTTACAAGAAGGCGCTTATTTTTATGTCTGTGGTGATGCATCAAAAATGGCAAAAGATGTGGAACAAGCATTACTCGACGTCATTGCTAAAGAAGGCAATTTAAGTCCGGATGAAGCAGAAGATTATTTAAATGAACTGCGTGAAGAAAAACGTTATCAACGCGATGTGTACTAGATTTATGGGGTGAAAAAATGACAGAGCAAAACAAACAAAAAGGCTTGGAATGGCAAGAGAAACCGCTTTCTGACAATGAACGCTTAAAAACCGACAGTAACTTTTTACGCGGTACGATTTTAGATGATTTAGAAGATTCCTTAACCGGTGGTTTCCGTGGGGATAACTTTCAATTAATCCGTTTCCACGGTATGTATGAACAAGACGATCGTGATATTCGTGCCGAACGTGCAGAGGAAAAACTCGAACCGTTGAAATTTATGTTGTTACGTTGCCGTTTACCGGGTGGGATTATCAAGCCATTCCAATGGATTGAATTGGATAAATTCGCCCGTGAACACAGCTATTATCGTTCGATTCGTTTGACCAATCGTCAAACTTTCCAATATCACGGAGTGCCGAAAAGCCAATTACAAACCATGCATCGTTTATTGCATAGTCTGGGATTAGACTCCATTGCAACGGCTTCAGATATGAACCGTAATGTGTTGTGTACCTCGAACCCAATTGAATCGAAACTGCATCAGCAGGCATATGAATATGCGAAGAAAATTTCCGAGCATTTATTACCGCGTACCCGAGGGTATTTAGATGTATGGATTGATGGTAAGAAAGTCCAAAGTAGTGATGATTTTTTACAGGAAGAACCGATTCTCGGTAAAACCTATTTGCCACGTAAATTCAAAACAGCCGTAGTGATTCCACCACTCAATGACGTGGATTGTTACGGGAATGACTTAGATTTTGTAGCGATTGCTGACGAGAACGGCAATTTGGTTGGTTTTAATGTATTGGCGGGCGGTGGTTTATCCCTTGAACATGGCAATACCAAAACCTATCCGCATATTTCCCTTGAACTGGGTTATGTGCCGTTGGAATACACTTTAAAAGCAGCGGAAGCCGTGGTGACAACCCAACGGGATTTTGGTAACCGTAGTGATCGTAAAAATGCACGTAGTCGTTATACCATTCAAAACATGGGATTAGATAATTTCCGCGCCGAAGTCGAACGTCGTATGGGGATTCCATTTGAACCGATTCGTCCGTTTAAATTTACTGAACGCGGCGATCGTATTGGTTGGGTAAAAGGCATCGATAACAACTGGCATTTGACCCTGTTTATCGAAAGCGGCCGCTTGGTGGATAACGATGAGAAAAAATTACTGAGTGGAGTGTTGGAAATTGCCAAAATTCATAAGGGCGATTTTCGTATCACCGCCAACCAAAATCTGATCGTGGCAAATGTAGCGGAAGAGGATAAAGCACAAATTGAGCAAATTGCCCGTGATTACGGTTTGATTCGTGATGATGTGAGTAAATTACGTGAAAACGCTATGTCCTGCGTTTCTTTCCCAACTTGTCCATTGGCGATGGCAGAATCAGAGCGAATTCTCCCAAGCTTTATTGATGAACTGGATAAAGTGATGGCGAAACATCACGTGGCTGATGATTATATCGTTACACGTATTACCGGTTGCCCAAATGGATGTGGCCGCGCAATGTTGGCAGAAATCGGTTTAGTGGGCAAAGCAATTGGTCGTTACAATCTGCATATTGGTGGGGATCGTGAAGGTGTGCGTATTCCACGTCTTTATAAAGAAAATATCACGATTCCGGAAATTATCACTGAACTTGATACTCTGATTGGCCGCTGGGCAAATGAGCGTCATGCAAACGAAGGCTTTGGTGATTTTACCATTCGTGCGGGCATTATCAAACCAGTAGTAAATGCACCGGTTGATTTCTGGGATGACTCAAAAGTGATTATTAAATCAGCGGCTTAATGCGCAAAAGTGCGGTTAATTTTGACCGTACTTTTAGTTGAGAGAATAAAAAACCTTAGGTTTTAGCCTAAGGTTTTTGTTTTTTAGTAAGAATTATTTTTTCTCGTCACATTTGCTGATATCGCTACATTTGCCGTAGAGATATAAACTGTGTGCTTTTAATTTGATGCCATGTTGTTCACTGATTTCTTTTTGACGTTGTTCGATAATATTATCAGTAAACTCAAATACTTTACCGCAATCTTCACAGATAATGTGATCGTGGTGTTCTGTTGGAGCAAGTTCAAAAACAGACTTGTTACCTTCAAAATTATGACGAATTAAGATATGCGCTTCATCAAATTGGTTAAGTACTCGATATACGGTTGCAAGGCCAATATCACTGCCTTGTTCTAACAAGATTTTATACACTTCTTCAGCTGAGAAATGTTCATGTTTGTGCTCTTGCATCAATGCAAGGATAGTGAGTCTAGGTTCAGTAATTTTTAACCCTGCTTTTTTGAGTAATTTGATGTTTTCTTCAGACATAATATTCCCTTAAATTTGTTAAATTAGAGATGGTTAAGCTAACTCTGCTAAACACATTTCATCATAGATCTGTTTTGTCCATTTCTCGACACGTTCTGCAGTGAGTTCGGGTTGACGATCTTCATCAATACATAAACCGATAAAGTTTCCATCATCTAATAGTGCCTTTGATGATTCAAAGGTATAACCATCTGTTGGCCAGTTTCCGACAATAATTGCACCGTGTGGTTCAACGATATCACGAACTGTACCGATCGCATCGCAGAAATAATCAGCGTAGTCTTCCTGATCACCACAGCCAAAAATACCCACTAATTTGTCAGTAAAATCAATTTCTTCTAGGGTTGGGAAGAAATCATCCCAATCTGCTTGTGCTTCACCGTAGTACCAAGTCGGAATACCGAAAAGTAAAAAATCATAACCTTCGATATCTTCTTTCGAGCTTTTTGCAATGTCACGAATATCAACGAGTTCGTTACCTAATTGCTTTTGAATCATTTTTGCAATGTTTTCTGTATTACCTGTGTCACTACCGTAAAATAAACCGACAACTGCCATTGTTCTTTCCTTTTGAAATAAAATTAGGTGAATAGAAAAAATTAGGGGCAAAGCCCTACAATTTGTGCGAACTATACCACAAATGAATTCTCATTTGAATAGAATAATTCTCATTTAAAGCGATTAATTCTTATTTAGAAACCTATCAATTGCACGTATCACAAAATCTGGTTTTTCCGCATGAACCCAGTGCCCACAACCATTGATAGTGAACGAGGTTGCATTCGGGAATTGTTTTAGAATAATTTCTATATATTCAGGTTTAATATAAGATGAAAGCCCACCTTTAATAAAGAGAGTAGGCGTATTAGCGTAAACTTCCTGCCAATCCATCAGTTCCGCATAATGTTCAAAAAGTGCGGTCAAATTGAAACGAAAATATTCACTTGAAGTCGGCTCAAAAGATTTCAACATAAACTGCACCACGCTAGGTTCGGCAATTTCACTTTCTAAAATAGGCTTAGCTTGTTGACGAGTTTGTGGCTGCGCTTTTTTCACGGCAAACAAACCACGAAACACATCATCATGTCCCGCACTGCTATTAGCCACAGGTGCAATATCAATGACAACTAATTTTTCCACACGCTGCGGCTGAAGTGCGGTCATTTTCATTGCTGTTTTTCCGCCCATTGAATGACCAATTAAAA
>ERZ1674236.211-NODE-211-length-13914-cov-6.725593_pt1 | contig 13914 bp, 13 predicted proteins | sample MGYA00581210_ERZ1674236 | MGnify/ENA primary metagenome ERZ1674236 (study PRJEB41354, sample SAMEA4873328) | human saliva metagenome | biome: human-associated habitat [ENVO:00009003]; feature: mouth environment [ENVO:08000002]; material: saliva material...
CTTCATCCTGCGTCGTGCAACCACCGTATCGAGAATCGCCAGCAACCCCGAGAACACCGCCGGCTTCGCGCGCAACGTCCTCAATGATGCCCGCATACCGAGGTGCAGTGTCACTGATGTAAACCTCCACAGTCTGACGCTCCGCCATGGGAACGCTCCCGTCATTGCGCCCAAAATACAGGCCGGCATCATCCGACAGCCCTGGCACGCACGCTGCAAGGAGCAGCGAGGCACAGGCGGCAGTGGCTGCCATTATCCACCGAGAACTCATACCATCACTCCCCCGACTGGGTGCCGCTCTGGGCACCGGATTGTGGGGTGACGTTAGCACCCGGTGTCAGCGTAGGAACCGGATGCAGATCCGGGTTCGTGTTGTCGCTGATCGTCACGTGCATGCCCGGGAACGCCTCCTCCACCGACGGCAGGACGAACTGACCGGGATCATTCAGGGGCTTATCCGTCGGCAAACACGCGGAGCGCGACCTCATGGCGATAGAGTCCTCCGAAAACTTGAACTCGGAGAGGCCACCGTATTTGTCGATCAGCCGAATATCCCGAGTACCATCCCTGTCGATTTCCTTCTCCACCTGCACGGTCGACGACCAATCGTGCTTGTTTTCTTTCACCAGTTTCTCGAGCTGTTCAAAGGACATCGACGGAGCCACCGTCGTGTAGCCAAACACCCGATACCCCTGAGTATCGCCGCTGCCACACACCTGCACATACGGCAAGCCCATCACCGTCAGCTCACCGCCCGACTCGGCGGCCACCTGCGCGGCAATCTGCGAAAGCTGCGGCAGCTTCTCATCAACGTACTCGTCAAGGCTCTGACGGTCGCGGAAGGGCACGCTGCCGCCGAACCACATCAACGCCAGCCAGCAGACAACGAGCACCGCCAGTACCACGGCCCCCACGCGTGCTGGGGTCCATTTCTTTGTCATGCTCATTCTCCCGACTGAGTTCCCGACTGTGGCCGCAACTCAGGATTCTCGCCGCCGTTATCGTCAAAGGCCTGCACGATTGTCAGATTCGGAAACATCTCTTCTGGGCTAGGAAGCGGATAGGAAGACCGCGGGGTGTCCGGATCGAGAGGCTGGGACGGGAACATACACCCCGAATACAAACTAATGACAATACTGTCCTTAGCCTCGTGGTGATAGAAACTCAGCTTATTCCCGTAGCCATCCCCGACGGTAACAGTGCGAGAGTTGAGTTTATCTCTGCGTACCGGATCCCACGAATATGCGAAGCCGTTACGCTGCGCCCCCTCAACGACTATCCGGCGCAAATCCTCATAATCGATCGCAGGAATAACCATCATTATCCAGTCGATATCCATATCGGTCGTGTCCTTCGTCGCGCAACCGTCGACCCGACTCTTGCCACTGACTCCTAGCACGCCGCCGGACTCGACGACGACCTCCTCGATGATGCCTAGATACCGGGGCAGGGTATCCCTGATGTGGACCTCCGTCGTCTGCCTCTCGGAGATAGGTATGCTCCCACTGCTGCGTCCAAAATACAGTCCAGCATCATCCGATAGACCCGGAACACACGCCGCCATCAGGCAGGACACCGACAAGACCGACAGGCATGAGAGCACCTTCTTTATTATCATCCTCGCTCCTTGACGTCGGCGATCACCTCGCCGAGGTCATTGAGGGCATGATTCTCTTTTCCAGGTTCAGGGGCAACAAAGTAACTCGAGTGATTAGCAACCGGATTGAGGCTATACGTTGAATAGCCTTTTGCCCCACTTGCGTCTCCCGACAAATGTCCGATGCCCTTAAGGGTCTTGGGATCGAGGCCAAAGTCTCCATCCGTCCCGATCCCCTGGACAGCGTCGTGATGGGGGACAGCAGATACCCAGACATGATCCTTGTCAACACCGAGGGTCCCAACGGATGCTACGCCCGCGCCGGGTGAGCCCGTATACGCGAAGTCGTCGACGACGTCCTTTCCGATACTGCGCATCGCAATGCCCGCAGTCGTCGACCCGTACGAATGTGGAATGATGCTCTGATGCACGTCCATCCCGCGCTCGCTGCGCCACGAGTGGATGCCCGTCGCAAATTTCCTCAGAGGATCTGCTCCCGCCTCCGCTTGAGCGGTCGATGCAACGCTTAAGTCAGGTAAAGCTGGGGGAGCGTCGTAGCCGAGCCACGCGATGGTGGCAACATTTCCCGGATCAGCCCCTGCTTTAACCGCAGCGTCTCGCAGGTTAGATGCGTAACTGAGGTTGAGGGCAGCGCTATCGCGACAGTTCGTTGTCATACCGGGAACCATAGTGGCGACATGCTCAGCGTTATCGACATCTCCAATAGCCAACGCAGCAAGCACATTTTTTCCAGGTTCACCATACTCAAGAGAAATAAGTGAGACATCTTTACCTTTAAGGGCTTTTTTGATGGCTTTGAGATCATTCAGTTTATTGTGAGCGTTGAGAAGGCGTTCATATCCTTCATCATCACTATACTGACTACCCCAGAATGAATCCTTACCCTTCTCATATGCAGCTTTCGCTTCGTCGTACTCCTTCTGCGCTTTCTCAAGTAGTCCCGGAATCCGATTTCCCGCGGCGTCGAAGTACCCATTCAACGCAAGCTCATTTGCCTTAGCTCGCGACGCCATGTCGATGCCATCCAAGTTTCCGTATTTCTCGGGATCCCTGTTGATGAGCGCCTCGCGCTCGGAATCGGAAAGCAGCTTCCACCACACGGAGACTTCCTCGGGGGTCCACGAGGGGTCAGCATCATTTGCCAGGCCCGCGGACTCCGAGTGGCGCCCCTCGGCCAGGGCATACTGGCCGTCGGCCAGAGCCTTGAACCTGGGGCCAACGGTTGTTTCCGCCTCGGTTGCCAGGTCAACCGCGGATTTAATGCACGCATGCAGATCCCGGTATTTCTCATACCGATCAGGATTGTTACTCATCTCCATCGGTGGCGTCATTACATAACCACTCTCCGGAATCGTCTCATGAAGCTCCGCCGCGACCTCGTACGCCGATTCGCGAATAGCCACAACCCGACTCACGTACCCGTGCAGCTCCGCGGTCGCCAGCGCGTATTCGGTGAGTTCATTGAGGCGCGAGTCCAGCTTGTCCTGGATCTCGGAGAGTCGCTCACGCATCCGGTCAGGCGCCTCGCCCTGAGATCGGATGTCGTTCGCGGCGTGCTCGAGGTCGGCGATGATCTCACGCGCCTCGCGCACCTCTGCCTCGATGAGGTCCTCAGCCTCGATGATGGCGTTGTGATCCCAGCTCTGAATGTCCGCCCAGGTTGCCATTACTGTTCCTCCATCATGCGTCGCAAATCATCCATCGTCATCGCCGGGCCGCCGTGGTCGGTCTGCTGGAAGCTCACCGCAGCGTCGTTTTCGGTTGCGTTGTAGGCGTTGATCGAATCGTTCACGGACTGGGAGAAATCGTCCAGGTCACGCGACACTGCCATGACCGCGTCGTCGATCGTCTCGCCGGCACTGCGTCCAAGCCCCGCGAGCTCACTCCCCCCAACCCCGGAGGAGATGTAGTCGCCCGCCGTCGCGACGGTCACCGACTGCAGTCTGCCGGACAGATCTCTCGTGCGGTCACGCAGGACTTCGAGGTCCCCCTCTTCGATGACAAGATCGCCAGCCATGATGCTCCTTCAACGTCACTTCGGTGCTGTTAAGCCAGACCCTACCAAACGGTCACGAAGTGAACAAGAGCGCCCCCAAGGGGTGAGACACCCCGCCTCGTCAAAGGAACGAGGCCGACTCTCGCCGGCTGGTCACGGCCTCCAGGCGGGGTCGCACTCGGGCGCGCCGTAGCGGTGATACAGCTCGTCAGGGCGGGCAATCTCGTCGGCGAAGCCGAGGGCGCTCATATCGACGACCGTATCGGTCTGCGCGCCGGGGGCCTCAAGGTCGCCGGCCTCGTCGTGGGCGGCGAGGACTCGGGCACGCACGCTGACCGGCGCCATTTCGGGATTGTTCCAGGTCGCTCGGGTGATTGCGTCAAGCGCTCGGGTCGCCACCTCGCGCTCGGACAGCGCGTCCGAGGAGGCCACGACAACGTCGATGGACACGAGGGAGGGGCGCCCGAAGCCCTCGCCGACCTCGACGTGGACGACGCGGCGCGGCTCGCGGGCCTCATCCGCACCGGCCTCGTGCGCACGCACAGGGAAGCCGGAGTCGAGCGCCGCGGTCGCGAGGTCCACGAAGCGCTGCGTGCGCCCGGTGCCCCTCGTCGAGGACAGGGCGCGCCACGCGATGCCGGCGCCCAGGGCGCCCACGCCGAGCGCGCCGATCATGAGCGGCCCGGCGATCTGCGGGAGCCGACCGCGCAGGCCCGCGGAGGCCGCCTTGTTGACGGGGGTCGAGACGCGCATCCATCGGCGCACCTCGCGCAGCGGGGCGTTGGGGTCGGTCATGACCTGTCCTTTCTGAGGGAGGAGAGAGCGGAAGCGATGCGCGGCGGGAGGGCCGCGCGGCGCCTGGCTCGGGCGATACGGGGCAGGCGGGGGGCCGTGACCGCATAGTCGATCGGGTAGGTGGCAGGTTCGAAGGAGCCCCCGCGTTCAAGCGCGGCGACCGTGTCCCACGTGCTCTCGGAGGTCGGGGTCAGGATGTCCTGCCAGATCTCGTAGTGCATGACGCGCGTGGGCTCGCCGGAAGTCGGCAGGAAATCCTGCAGAGCAGCCATCGACGAGGCCAGCCGCCCCCACGGGGTGACGCGCACCTTGCGCTCGAGGAGGCGGACGGTCTCGGTGTAGGTCGAGGAGGAGTGCGCGTAGTAGAGGGGGCGGGTACGAGGCCTCACGAGGCTGCGTCCGACGGTGACGCGCCGGTCGGGGGCACGGTCGGGAGAGCCGTCGAGGCTCGGCATGACGTCCTGGTCGTGGTAGACGGCGACGGTCACCACGTCGGGGCGCACGCGGATGCGGCGGTTCGGGCCGCCCGTGGACAGGATGCCGGCAACATTGACCCCGGCCTCGTCGGGTGGGACGGAGGCGAGGGCGGCGGCGACGATCCCGCCCTGGGAGTGGCCGCAGATGAGGACGGGTTCACGCTTCCACCGATCGGTGGGCACCCCATCTCGTTCCATGGCGGCGTGCAGCGCGCGCACGACGCCGACGCTCATCGCGCTTTCCAGGCCGAGCATGAGGCGAATATTCGTCTCGGCGTCGGCGGGGTTGTTCGTGGAGCGCCAGGTCATGGACTCGGTGCCAACCAGGGAGAGGAGCCAGCGGCGGGCCTCGCCCTCGCCGACGCGGGTGATCTTGATGGCGGGGCCGATCGTGCGCGACCAGTAGAGCTCGTCGATGTCGGCGCACATGTCGGAGAGCAGCGCGGGGGCGTCGACGCGGCGGATCTGGGCCTCGGGGTGGCCGGGCAGCGGGTCCTGGAAGGCGGGGTCGGCGTCCGAGTCGCGCAGCAGGGCGACGTGGACCTCGCCGCCGCGCAGCGCGCCCACAGCGGTGCCAATCGTGAGCATGCCAGTCATGAGGGCGTCGTATCCGCGCCTGGGGATGAGGGGCAGCATGCGCGCCATGCGCCCGTCCCTGTCTGCGCCGAACGCAACGACCGTTCGCGCCCACGCGCGCCCGACGGTCGCGGTGCGCCTGGCGACGTGGGACAGGGAACGGATGAGGAGGGTGTCGAGGCCGGGGGTATCGAAGAAGATACGCTGCGATTTTTCGCTGATCGCGGTTCCCATGTCGTCCGAGAGGGAGCGCGCGCGGGAGCGCACGTCCTCGGGCAGGGCGGAGAGTTCCGCGAGCGCTCCAACTGCGACCGTGGCCGCGAGGGCGGGCAGGACGGGGGCGACTTTGAGGCGCAGGTAGAGGCCGGGGTAGGCCTGGGGGACACGGCGAATCGCTCGGTAGCGCCGACGCGGGCGTCGCTTCATGTCCCCTCCTTACCTGTGTGCTGCCTCCACCCTACGGCGGGTGGGAGCCGGGCGCGCCGCATTGGGGGATGCGTGTCGCCACCCCCACAGCCCGTGTTGACAGCACCCCCTTGACACCCATACCCCCTAGGGGTACACTCAGTCTCATGAGCAACGAGCACGGCTACCACGGCAACACCGAGAATCATCTCGCGCGCCTGCGCCGCATCGAAGGCCAGGTACGCGGCCTGCAGCGCATGATCTCGCAGGGCGAGTACTGCATCGACATCCTCACGCAGGTCTCGGCCGTCCAGTCCGCGCTCGATTCGGTCGCGGTCAACCTGCTCAAAGACCACATGAACCACTGCGTCGTCACGGCGGCGCGCGAATCCGACGAGGCCGCGCAGGCCAAAGTCGACGAGGCGGCCGCGGCCATCGCGCGCCTCATCAAGTCCTAACCCCAAGGAGACATCATGACCACCGAGATCGATCGCACCATTGAGCTGTCCGTCGACGGCATGACCTGCGGTCACTGCGTGATGAGCGTCAGCGAGGAGCTGCGCGAGGTCCCCGGCGTCAAGAACGTCGAGGTCATCCTGAACTCGGGCGCCACCTCCAAGGTGACGGTCCTGACGGACACGCCCCTGGACGACGCGGCGCTGAGCGACGCGGTGTCCGAGGCTGGCTTCACGCTGGTCGGCATCTCGCGCGACTTCTGAGGTTTTCCGCACCTCACCGACGAGGTCGGGGCACTTTCCCGGCCTCGTTTTCTTTCACCCGACACATACCCCCGGAGGGTACCCATGTCCACTGACTCCGTGACTCCCAACCGCATAACTACCGCTTCTTCGCACGAGGCACCCCCGGCCTCGGACCCGACCCCCCAGGTGGGTGAGGGTACACGCGCCCATGCCGCCGACCTGCGCCGACGCCTCATCGTCTGCGCGCCGCTGGGCATACTCGCGATGATTCTGTCGATGGTTCCCGCGTGGCAGTTCACGGGGTGGCAGTGGGTTGTCGCGGTAGCTTCGATCCCGGTCGTCACGTGGGGCGCGTGGCCCTTCCACCGGGCGGCCTTCGCGGCGGGTCGCCACGGGTCGACGACGATGGACACGCTAGTCTCCCTCGGCGTCATCTCCTCGACGCTGTGGAGCTGGTGGGCGCTGCTGTGGGGCGGCGCCGGGATGCTCGGCATGCGCATGCACATGAGCCTGATCCCGCGCGCGGCGCACGCCGGCCACGCGGAGATCTACTTCGAGGGCGCGTGCATGATCGTCGTGTTCCTGCTGACGGGTCGTTACCTGGAGGCGCGCGCACGCTACCGCGCTGGCGACGCGCTGCGGTCGCTGCTGCGCATGGGCGCGAAGGAGGCGACGCTCGTGAGCGTCGATCCCGCGACCGGCGAGCGCACGGAGACGGTCGTGCCCGCCTCGTCCCTGCAGGTTGGCGACCTCTTTGCGGTGCGCCCGGGCGAGAAGGTGGCGACCGACGGCGTCATCGTCGAGGGTTCCTCCGCCCTGGACACCTCGCTCCTGACGGGCGAGTCCGTGCCCGTGGACGCCGCCCCCGGCGACGCGGTGACGGGCGCGACCGTTAACACGTGGGGGTCCCTTCTGGTGCGCGCCACGCGCGTCGGCTCGGATACGACGCTCGCGCAGATCGGGCGCATGGTCGCCGAGGCCCAGGCGGGCAAGGCCCCCGTCCAGCGCCTCGCGGACCAGATTTCGGGCGTGTTCGTACCGATCGTCATCGCCGTCTCCCTGCTCACCCTCGGGGGCTGGCTGCTCGCAGGCGGCAGCGTGCAGGCCGCGTTTACGGCGGCCGTCTCCGTCCTCGTCGTGGCGTGCCCGTGCGCGCTCGGCCTGGCCACGCCCACCGCGATCCTCGTCGGATCGGGGCGCGCCTCGCAGCTCGGGATCCTCATCAAGAACGCGGAGATCCTCGAACAGACGCGTTGGATCGACACGATGCTCCTGGACAAGACGGGCACGGTGACCACGGGCGTCATGTCCCTCGAGTCGGTCGCGGTCGCACCCGGCGCGGGCGAAGCCTCTGCCCTATCCCTCGCCGCCTCCGTCGAGTCTCACTCCGAACACCCCGTCGCCCGCGCTATCACGTCGGGCGCCGCGGACCGCGGCCTGTCGCTCGTCCCCGTGACGGCGTTCGCGAATCAGCCCGGGCTCGGCGTCGTCGGCATCACCGCCCAGGGCGGCGTGCTGGTTGGTCGCCCGTCGTGGCTGGCTTCCCTGGGCATCGACGTGCCCTCCTCCCTCCTCGACGCCGTGCGCGAGGCCGAGACCTCGGGTGCCTCCGCCGTCGTCGCCGCCATCGCGCCGCAGCTCGGCCGAGTGGCGACCACCGAGGCCGTCACCCCCATGCCCGAGGCCCACACGCACGTTGTCCTGCCCGGCCCCGACGCCGAGCTGCCCCTCGCAACCCTCACCATGAGCGTGGGCGGCATGACCTGCGCGTCCTGTGTGCGCCGCGTCGAGCGCAAGCTCGGCAAGCTCGACGGCGTGAAGGCCGAGGTCAACCTCGCCACCGAATCCGCTCGCATCACACTCACCGCCCCTCACAGCGACGAGGAACTCGAGGCCGTCGTGAATGCCGCCGGCTACTCCGGCACCGTCACCTCCCGTTCTGAGGCCGCGACCACCGACGGCGCACCCGCGGCTGGCGGCAGCGCGGGTGGGGATACCGGTACCTCCACCCAACCAGGCACCACCCCGGGCACGGGCGAGCGGGAGGGGGCCCCGGCCTCGTCCCTGGTGATACCCGAGCGCGTCGAGGGCAGTGCGATCGCCGCGCTGATCGTGCGCGACACGGTCAAGGACTCCTCCGCGGATGCGATCGCTCAGCTGCGCGAGCTCGGCATCGAACCGATCCTGCTGACCGGCGATAACGAGGCGGCGGCCCGCCACGTCGCGGATCAGGTCGGGATCGAGCGCGTCATCGCGGGCGTCCTGCCCGACGGCAAGCGCGACACCGTCGCTGACCTGCAGGCCGAGGGCCGTACGGTCGCGATGGTGGGCGACGGCGTCAACGACGCGGCCGCCCTCGCGCAGGCGAGCGCGAAGGGCCTGGGCATCGCGATGGGATCGGGCACGGATGTGGCGATCGAGGTCGCGGACATGACGCTCATGAACTCGTCGCTGACATCGGCGGCGACCGCGATCCGGGTGTCGCGTCGGACACTGCGCATCATCAAGGAGAACCTGTTCTGGGCGTTCTTCTACAACGTGCTGATGGTGCCGCTGGCGATCGCGGGCCTGCTCTCCCCCATGCTGGCAAGCGCCGCGATGGCGTGCTCGTCGGTGTTCGTGGTCCTCAACTCGCTGCGCCTGCGCACCGCGAAGTAGTCACACAAACGGCACGAGTGCCGCGTGGCCGGACATCCGGCTGCGCGGCACCTGTCGTATCACGAGCTGCGCGTCTGATCGCGCGAATGTCATGGTCACTTCCGGTGGTAGCGCGGGCTCGTTCCCAGGTGGACGGTAATTGTCTTGTCGTCCCTCAAGAGGATTCCCTCGTCTGTTCCGCGATAGACGTAGGACGACGGGAAGGAATCTGTCAGCGTGTCCCCTGCGATCCCGTCCATGTAGTCCTGCATCTCATCGACACTGGGGGAAGAGCCATTAGGCTTTGGAATAATGGGGTTCTCATCCGGGTACTGCGACGGATCCGTGTTGACCAACGACCCCAGAGCCGCCGCACCATAGCCCGTGTATTGATCCCAATTGTGATTGGGGTTCAGGCCCGTGCGAACCAGGAGCTGGAGGATCTGGTTGGTAGTGGCCTCAGGCCACCTCTGACGCGTCAAAGCTAGCATGCCGGCCACGAGCGGCGCAGAAACAGATGTCCCATTGACCGTTTGCGGCTGGTTTGTCGCAGGGTCAAAAGTGTTGAAGGGCCCACCAAAAGCAGCTGTGACCACGCCGTCACCCCAGGAGGAGTAGGACGCGAATGTACCGTCGGCGTTAATCGCGGACACGCCAACGACCCCAGAGAACCTGCTCAGGTGCGTCACGTTATCGTCACTGGCACCGTTGCCGGCAGAGGCAACGATAATAACGCCCTTGCTGATCGCGTTGGCGATCGCCCACTTCAGCTCAGGACTGTCCTCTGAGACGCTTTGGGAGACGGAAATGATCTGAGCACCATCCTCAACGGCCTGGTTGATGAGGCTCGCGAAAGTATTGAGCCGCCCACCATCGGAGCTGCATGTTCCGTTCGACGTTGTCGATGCAGTCGACGACTGGTAGGTGTACAAGGTCGCGTCGGGTGCCACACCGGTCGTGGGTGAAACCAAGATGATCGCCATGTCGGTACCATGACGTTTCCCATCGGGGGTCGCCTCCACCGTGCAGCGGCTCTTGTCGGTGATCTTAGCCCCCTTGAGCGCAGGGTCGCTCGTATCAACCGGTCCGCCAATGGCAGCGATCGTGACACCCTTGCCGGTGTACCCCTTGGCGCGTACAGTATCCAGGGGATAGTAGGAGAAATAATCCTGTGACGGCACCGCATCGTCAGCAAAAGCCGGGGTGGGCGCCAGTGTCAGGGCACCAACGGCCAGAGCCAGTGCGGAAACAGCGGTGGTCAGGGCGCGCGCGGCGCGCCCCGCCCTCCCCACGAAGGCGAAGGGAGAACGGAGCGCAAGCTGCGCGTCTGATCGCGCGAATGTCATGGTCACTTCCGGTGGTAGCGCGGGCTCGTTCCCAGGTGGACGGTCAATCCATCGGTGTTGAAAGAGGCGGCTACCTCATTTGTACCTCGATACACGTATGAGGAGGGGAAAACCCCCTCTTGCGACGAATAGGCGATCCCATCCATGTAGTCCTGAATGTCCTTCACACTCGGCTCGGAGCCATTGGGCTTCTGGATAATTGGGTTCTCATCGGGGTACTGTGAAGGATCCGTATGGATCAGATCAGCGAGAGAAGCGGCACCGTATCCTGTGTATTGGTCCCACGCATGGTTGGGGTTGAGACTGGTATGGACCAGGAGCTGGAGAATCCGGTTTGCGGAAGCATCGGGCCACTTCTGTTTTGTCAGAGCGAGGATACCTGCCACGATCGCTGTTGACACGGAAGTGCCGTTAACCCTTTTCGGTTCCTTCGTTGCGGAGTCGAAGGAGTTGAAGGGACCACCAAAAGCGGTGGTAACGACACCATCGCCCCACGAGGAGTAGGAGGCAAACGTACCGTCAGCGTTAATCGCGGACACGCCAACAACTCCAGAGAACCTGCTCAGGTGCGTCACATTGTCATCACTGGCGCCATTTCCGGCAGAGGCGACGATAATAACACCCTTGCTAATCGCGTTCGCGATCGCCCATCTGAGCTCGGATCCAAATTCAGAAACACTCTGAGAAACGGAAATAATCTGGGCACCGTCCTCCACAGCCTGGTTAATTAGATTGGCGAAAGTATCAAGCTGACGCCCATCAGCAGCATCACATGAACCGCCAGACTTCGATTCCGCAGTCGCAGCTTGATACGTGTACAGAGTCGCATCAGGGGCCACACCGGTGACCGGGGAAACCAAAATGATCGCCATGTCGGTGCTATGTCGAGCTTCACTCGGTGATGCTTCAATAGTGCATCGACTCTTGTCAGTGATTGACGCGCCTTTAAGGGCAGGGTCTGTGGTATCAACCGGACCTCCAATAAGAGCGATGGTCACCCCCTTACCCGTGAAGCCCTTCTCGCGAGCAGAGTCCAGGTAGTAGTAGGAAAAATACTCCTGCGATGGCACCGCATCATCCGCAAAGGTCGGGGCGGGTACCAGCATCAAGGCACCAACGGCCAGAGCCAAAGCGGAAACAGCGGTGGTCAGGACGCGCGCGACGCGCCCCGCCCTCCCCTCACGACCAAAGGGAGAACCGAGCACGGCATTAGAGACAAGCTTCACCATTGGCGAGGGTCCCATCCATCGTCCGTGCGCTTCACCGGCGTAATATCTTTGTCGGTGCCGGAGGTCTGGGACAGGGGATTCACGTAACCCGCAGGCAGCTCGTCCTCGTCGTCGTCGAACCTGAAGGCCGCGTACTGGCGCCTGCGCCCCTTCTTCTCTTCCTTGCCCGCACCAGCACCCGCGGCCGCGCCGGCTCCCATGAAACCGCCGGAACCCCTACCCGCTGCACCTGCGGCGCCAGAAGCACCACCATTTGTGCCTGCGGGTGGAGTGTAGGAGCCGAAGCCAGAACCGGAGTAGGAACCAGCCTTGAGGGCGGAGGCACCAGCGGCGCCCAGGCCATTGGTCGTGCCGGTAATACCACGCATCCCGGCCAAGCCTCCGGCAGCTCCACCGAAGCCCATCTGTGCCGCGCCGCGTACACCGAGTGCACCCGCGCCGAGCGCGCCTGCTCCACTGAGGCGGCCTGCGGCGCTCGCGTCGGAGGCGGCACCGCCGTTGAGGCGCCACAGCGGGTGATCCACGTCCGCGGGGGGCGCCGGAGTGTGACCACCAACGACGCCATTGCGGTAGATGGTGCCGTTGACGCGCGTATGTAGCAGGTCCCTGCTCATCAGTTCCTGGGGATCCGTGATGGGGTTAGTGCGCGAGCCGATTTCTCCGTATGGGAGCTCGCGCGTCTCCACGGCACCCGAAGACACGATGCGGCTACGGGCTGCTGCCGCGTCGGCCTCGCTCCACCACGGTTGGTCGAAACCGCCGGGGTAATTGCTAGACGTGGAGCTGCGGTCCTCTGACCGGCCGAAGTCGTCGTCTCGGCTGTAGCCCCAGTCACTGCTACCACCCGCGCCAGCGCCACCTCCGCTCATACCATCTCCATCAATGCCGCCACCCTGGTTATTTTTCCGCTGTTCTTCTTCGTATTCAGCCAAGTCTTTGCGCGGAGTTACACCGTCCGGCGTGGCGACCATGGATTCACCAATAACGGTGGTCCTGGAGTTCAGCATCGAGAGGATACGCTCCGCAGCAGCTTCACGCTGCGCATTGGCCTGCGCTTCAACGGCTTCTACGTAGGCTGCTCCTGTGGTGTATAGCTTGCCCATGAAGCGGATGCCCGGGCCAGGCTCTCTATCGGGGACCGAGACAACCAAGTCGTCGCGCATTGCCTCGGTCGCTGCATCGATAAGTTCTGCAGAGAGCTTCTCACCCTCGGCGAGTGCGGTCGCCATAACGCCGCGACCTCGACAGTACTTCCGGTAGCCACGCTCGTAGGCTTCCTTATACTTTTCGATTCGTTTGACCGAGTCCTCTACCCACCGGTCCATAGCTTTACCGGTTACTCCAACAAATCCATGGCTATCACGGTATGCGTGCAAGTCTTTAATTGTCTTCTCAAAGCCCTGTACAGCCTTCTCATGGTCCTTATCCCACGCAGATAAATCCTTGTTGACGCGGGCAGTCTCCATGAAGGTCTTCAGGCGATCATAGTTTGGGGACGAAACCATCCGACACTCCCTTCAAAAAGCTATTCGTTAACTCAGATCTTCTTCTGGCCAGTCTGAGTGGCTGGGCTGCTACTGGTCGGGGTTATACCCCCCGGAGATGACTGGGGTGCAGTCGTGGAGGTTCCAGAGTCGACCGGCAGCGGCATGAAGTCTTCCAAGGTCAAACCAATCCTGTGAAGCAGAGCCGTCAATTGGTCCTGGTCCTTTGAGCGGATTGACTGCGCAGCCATATCAGCCTGAGCTTCCTTGAAACCTAGCTCATTCTCATATTCCGCACCCGTGAAACGAGTCATGGCAGCATGCATCTTCTCCTCAAAATCCTTGAACATCGCTGTCTCTCGATCGAGTAACTCGGAAACAGCGTCAAACATCTCAGCGGAGCGCTGTCTGAGGAGAGCAGGTCCGTCTTCATGTCCCCAGAACGTGTATGTTTGTGCGGATCCCAGAGCAGCGGTGTGCTTTCGCGAACCCGTCGCAGCTTCCCAGCTGTCACCGACCTTTCGGGCGGCTTTTTCTTGACGTTCACCGTCGTAAGCGGTGTCTGCGTTTCCAGTCATCATTGACTCCAAATTGTCGATGGAAGATGAAAGAGCGCTGCAATGCGCCCGGTTGCTTACTTGGCGACCTTGA
>ERZ1674236.213-NODE-213-length-13859-cov-7.390032_pt1 | contig 13859 bp, 12 predicted proteins | sample MGYA00581210_ERZ1674236 | MGnify/ENA primary metagenome ERZ1674236 (study PRJEB41354, sample SAMEA4873328) | human saliva metagenome | biome: human-associated habitat [ENVO:00009003]; feature: mouth environment [ENVO:08000002]; material: saliva material...
GGCGGGCCACTCGACGCGGGGGATGTACCGCTCGACGAGCGGCCATTCCTGGGTGTTGTCGGTCGAGGCGCTGCCACCCGGAAGGGAGGAGTCGAAGATCAGCAGGCTGATCTTGATCTCGTCCTGGTAGTCGCCGTAGATGACGGCGCGCGCGCCGTTGTCGAGGTCGGCGGCAATGAGGGCGCCGTCGCCGTCGAAACGCTCTGCCTTGGTCCAGGTCGTGGTGGTCATTTCAGTGTCTCCTTCGTTGAGGTTCGGGGGGCTTGTCCCTCCCGATGACTCAACTATGCATCGCGCACGACGTACCGCGCAAGCCGGAACGAATGTGATCCACAAAACATTGAGTGCTTAGGCGGCAGCGCTCACGGCGCTAATGAGGGCGTCGTCTGGCAGGCGCACATATCGGCGAGTGGTTTCTGGGCGGGCGTGGCCGAGGACCGCTCCGACAGCCAGGAGGTCGCGGGTACCTGCGTACATGGCTGTACCGCAGCGATGCCGGAGGGTGTGCCCAGTCCAGCCCGCGGGGAGTGCCCGCGCGAGCCGCTTCGAGACGTACCCAGCCGAGAGATGCCCGCCGTCCTGCCCCGGGAATAGATGCCCGCGGCAGGCAGTCAGGGCGCGGCGCAGATCCATGCGCACGATTGGGACGTACCGAGTTCTTCCTCCCTTGCCCGTCACGTAGAGGCCGGACCCGTCCCAGTCTCGCGAGTGAACGCTCGCGATCTCCATACAGCGAAGCCCCGCATAAGCGCCAAGGAGAATCATCATGCGGTCGCGCTCATCAGCCCGAGCAAGCGCGTCGTGGAGGACATCGTCAGGGACGGGGCGGGCAACCCCGGCGGGCACACGCACGGCCGCCAGCCCCTGAGCGGGGTCGGCGGGGATGAAGCCTGCTCCGTGAGCCCACCGGAAAAAGGCCGCGACAGCACCACGCACGCTCTTGCGTGTTTCGGGCTTCCACGACCCTGCGGAGAGCACATAACGCAGGTCAGTCGAGGTCACGGAGGCGGGGCCATCGGGGCATTCGCGCACGACCTTCTGAAGGTGGCAGGTGTAGAGGCGGATCGTTCGGGGCGAGCGGCCGGCGGCTTGCATGGCGGTCGTCCAGTCTGCGACGGCTGTGTCCCAGTCCCAGAGGGGTGTCATGTGTGCATCCTGATTCTCTCGCAGCACCCGCGCTCGCGGGAAGGGGAAGTGTAGGTACCTACGGCGCGACCTTTGCGAGGTAAGTGTTGAGGGATAGCTCACTGTCTCGCGTCGATGCGAACATGTCCACCGGAAGTGAGTCGAAATCTAGGCGATAGAGGGGAGACTGTCGGCGTTGTCCCAGCTCGGACGGGATGGAAACAAATAAGTAACGTTATGAGCGAACCGATAACCGGACGGTTACTGGTTCGAATCCAGTCGCAGGAGCAGATGCCCCGAGTTCTCATGAACTCGGGGCTTTTTGTTGATCGGGGAGGAGTGAAACATGCAGGCGATCGCTGATCACGCCTACCACATTCTGATCATCGTCTTTGTTGCTACCACGATCGTCCAGGCGGTCGTCAAGATCATGAGGAAGCCCCGCAAAAAGAAGCGCGGACCCGTCGCCCCCAGGGAGAGCGCAGCCGATCGTGAGAAGCGCATGCGAGAGCGATACGCAGCTTTCGGGGCGTTGGCGCGAGTGGCTGGATCAACCGCGGAGGAGAGGTGACGCTGACCGTCTCGTGACGGCCGCGAGCATCTGGGGCAGCCCGGAACAGGGAGCTTCCTTTCCCCGGCGCTTCCATGACAGTCAGCTCGGGAAGGTCACGGTCGATAAGCGCAGCTACCTGGCGATGCTGGACGCCCGCGTCGACGCTGTCCAACCGAGGCGTGAGCTGGCCCCGAGGTCATGGGCGAAGGTGCGTCTCGACGTGTCAGCGCTCCACTCCAAGGCCGCGCAGAAGCCCCGTCTCATGCGCGTGTGGCTCAGTAGGGATCGTGCGCTCGTGGAGCTGCATCGCACGCGCGTCGTCAAGGTTGACGAGATTCTCCCCAGCGAGGTCGTTGGCTTTGTCCGAGGCTTCACACGCCTCGGCCCACGCACCGGCAAAGTGGATGGTCTGCGTTGGCTGCCCGCCGAGACAATGGAGTTGGGAGCCAAGCCCCTGTGGAATACCTTCCGCGCGATGCGCGACATCTCCTGCGTGGCTCCCGAGGGGTCGACCGTTGCCGATGCCTTGAATGCTGTGGACTTCCATGCCTTTGCCTTCGTCGCCTTCCGTGCCGAGAGCGCGTGGAAGGAGCCCTGTGCCCACTTACGTGTTCTAGATTGTTCCGGCGTGACCTACCAGGTGGGTGATGCATTCTCGCAGGAGTCCTCCGATGAGCGGTGGGTGCCCCCTGGGGATGATGCGGCGCCCTCGATGGGTGCGGATGGTGGGGAGGGTGCTCGGGCTTCTCGACGAGGCCGTGGCCGCCCGAGCAGGCGCCGTAGCCTGAGAAGAAGGCGTAGTGTGGCGGAGGAAGCGGTTGCATCCGCCAGTGACGACCAGAAGGTTGGGAAGTTGCAGTCCGTCGAGTCGCCCGACCGCGAACCCGAGCCGCTGGCTGACACGGACCTCGCCGTGGTGCCGATCGATCCTCGCGAGGTGCTGTGGGCCGTGGAGAAGATGGTCGAGCTGTGACTGTTCATTGCTGTGTGCAGATGAGGAGGTGCGAACGGTGGGGGAAGAACTTGTTGAGGCTGTCCTGCGGGTCGTGGAGGAAATCCCCGAGGGGCGTGTGGCTACGTACGGCATGATCGCCCGTGCGGTTGGTACCGGTCCGCGCGTCGTCGGGCGGATTATGCACGACTGGGGCGGTGGGGTCCCGTGGTGGCGTGTCGTGAGCGTTCACGGAACTTTTCCAACAACTGTGCGGGGTGAGGGATTATCCGAGTGGGAACGAGAGGGGATTCCTCACGATCCAACACGCGGAAAAGTGTTGATCAAAGAGTGTGTGGTGGAGCAGGACTGGCTGAACGCTGTCGCGCGCCCCATCATTGAAAACGTGCAGAATAATGCGGAATTGTCAGACTGAACCCCCTCGAGATTCGATTACGATTTGGTTACGCGTGAGTGAATTTAGCTCGCGCAGATCACTGTGATGCTCTACTCTTAAGAAGACGCCGAAGAGGGCGATTCCTCGGAACAGTGACCGTTAGCGTTAACGAAGCCGGGGGAGCAAACTCCAGAAACAGAGAAGTTACTGGTACCCAAGGGGTGAGAAGTGACGAACTTACTAGAGCTAAAGGGGATCTCAAAGACGTTCCCCGGTGTGAAGGCGCTGTCCGACGTGGACCTCGACCTTCGACCCGGTGAAGTCTTGGGTCTCTGCGGTGAGAACGGGGCGGGCAAGTCCACGCTCATGAAGGTGCTCACCGGTATCCACAAGTCCGACCCGGGCGGCGAGATCTGGCTGCAGGGAGAGAAGGTCGACATTCAGTCGCCGGAGCACGCGCGTGACCTCGGCCTGTCGATCATCCATCAGGAACTCAACATCGTTCCTGACCTGACCGTCGCCCAGAACCTGTACATCGGTCGACCCGGCACGTCCAAGTTTGGATACGTCGACGACCGCAAGATGGTTCGTGATGCGCGCGAGCTGTTCGAGCGCCTCAACATGGACATCGATCCCACCGCCCACTGCCGTGACCTGCCGGTCGCGCGTCTGCAGATGGTGGAAATTGCGCGTGCGCTGTCCTTCGACTCGAAGATCCTGGTCATGGATGAGCCCACGGCTCCTCTGACCACGACCGAGACCGAGTCCCTGTTCGAGCTGGTGCGCGACTTCGTGTGCCCGACGACTGGCCTGATCTTCATCACGCACCGTATGCCCGAGCTCACCGAGCTCACCAACCGCATCTCGGTCCTGCGCGATGGCAAGTACATCGGCACGGTGGACACAGCCTCGACCCCCATGAGCGAGGTCGTCAAGATGATGGTCGGTCGCGAGGTCCCCGCGGACGCGCGCCCCACCACCAAGCCGCTCTCCGACGAGGCCGTCCTGCGCGTCGAGCACCTGTCGACCGTCAAGGCCGTCCACGATGTGTCCTTCGAGGTCAAGAAGGGTGAGATCTTCGGATTCGCGGGCCTGGTTGGCGCCGGCCGCACCGAGGTCGCCCGAGCCCTGTTCGGAGCTGACCCCCACACCGCGGGCGACATCTACGTCCACGGAAAGAAGGTCTCGATTAAGAGCGCGACCGACGCCGTGAAGAACGGCATCGGCTACCTGTCCGAGGACCGCAAGCAGTTCGGTTTGCTCCTGGACAAGGACCTGTCGTTTAACACGGGCATGGCTGCCATGGATCACTTCACGAAGGGGTCCGTCGTTGCCGTCAAGAAGCTGCGCGAGGTCGCTCAGGACTACGTGAAGAAGCTGCGTACACGCACCCCCACCGTCGACGTCGAGGTCCGTAGCCTCTCGGGCGGTAACCAGCAGAAGGTCGTTGTGGCCAAGTGGCTGGAGCGCGATACCGACATCCTGATCTTCGACGAGCCGACGCGCGGCATCGACGTGGGCGCGAAGGACGAGATCTACACGCTGCTTGAGGACCTGGCGAAGCAGGGCAAAGCCATCATCGTGATCTCCTCGGAGCTACCCGAGGTCCTGCGTCTGGCGAACCGCATCGCCGTCATGGCCCACGGCCGCATCATTGGCACCCTCTCCAACGAGGAAGCCACCCAAGAAAACATCATGGAACTGGCCACCGTCGGCCAGGAAGAAGCGAACGGAGTACACGCGTGAGCACCGCCGCCGTCGATAACAAGGGTCTGGAGGCGCCGTCGCCTTTCAAGACCTTCATGAAGAACAACATGCAGCTGCTGCTCGTGACGCTGGCGCTGCTCGTCGTTCTGGCATTCTTTAGCTTTGCAGTGCCCAACTTCGCGTTCGTGAATCGTGAGGTGTACCTGGGCATCGTCCTGCAGTCCGCCTACATCGGCGTCATGGCCCTGGGCGCAACCTTCGTCATCGCTACTTCCGGCATCGACCTCTCCGTCGGTACCGGCCTGAGCCTCGTGGCCGTTATGGCCGGTGTTTTCCTGGCGGGTGACAAGATGAACCTGCCGCTCGGTGCGGGCCTGGTCCTCACCCTCCTCGTCGGCATGGCGATTGGCCTGGTCAACGGCCTGAACATTTCGATCCTGGGCCTGCCGCCCTTCATCGCAACGCTCGCGATGATGATGGTTGCCCGAGGCCTCGCCCTGATCATCTCCGACAAGGCGTCGATCTCGATCGCGAACCCGGGCTACAAGTACATCGCCTCCGGCATGCTCATCCCGTACGTCGCCAACGCCGTCCTCATCTTTGTCCTCCTCACGATCCTGGCGACCTTCCTCATGAACAAGACGCTGCTGGGCCGCTACGCCCTCGCGATTGGCTCCAACGAGGAGGCCACGCGCCTGTCCGGCGTCAACGTCCGCCTGTGGAAGATCATCATCTACGTCGTTGCGGGTGCGTTCATGGCTATCGGCGCGATCCTGTACTCGGCTCGTAACGGCCTCGTCCAGCCCGCCGAGGGCGTGGGCATGGAGCTGAACGTCATCGCTGCGGCCGTCATCGGCGGTACCTCCCTGTCGGGTGGCCGCGCCTCGATCCCCGGCGCTCTGGTTGGCGCGATCCTCATGGAGACCCTCAAGAAGGGCCTCACGATGATGGGTATCGCCGCCGAATGGCAGTTCGTCGTCACCGGTATTGTCCTGCTCCTGGCAGTCGTCATCGACAACCTGCGTCGCATCCGCGAAAACGCGGCCTGATTCTTCATCCATCCCAATTACACCCGTGAACCAATGCCGGTTCACCCCTCCAGATAGGCGGGATCCTCCCGCCTCCCACGAAAGGAAAACCAATGCGCCCCATCGGACGTATCTTCGCCGCCGCCGCCGTCGGCTCCATGGCCCTGGGCCTGGCTGCCTGCACGACTTCGACGGACTCCTCCGCTTCCTCGGACTCCAAGCCCAGCGAGAGCTCGGGCTCCGCTAAGGTTGACACCTCCGGCGACATGCAGGACTGGGAGAAGGCCGCGGTCAAGGGTGATGGCACCAAGACCATCTACCTCGTCTCCAAGGGCTTCCAGCACCGCTTCTGGCAGGCCGTGAAGGAAGGTGCCGAGCAGGCCGGTGAGGAGCTGGGCTACAAGGTCAACTTCGTCGGCCCGCAGGACGAGACCAAGGTGACCGAGCAGACCGATCAGCTCAAGTCCGCGCTGGACTCCGGCCCGGCTGCCATCGGCTTCGCCGCCCTCGACTCCAAGGCTGCCGCTGACCTGCTGTCGGAGATCGATGGAAAGGGCATCCCGGTCGTCGCCTTCGACTCCGGTGTTGAGTCCGACATCCCCGTCACCACCGTCCAGACGGACAACAAGGCCGCCGCCGCTGAGGCTGCCAAGCACATGATCGAGCTGCTCAAGGGCAAGAAGGGCTCGGTCGGCATGGTCTGCCACGACTCGACCTCCACCACGGGCAAGCAGCGCTGCGAGGGCTTCAAGGAGTACTTCAAGGCCAACGCTCCCGCGGACCTGAAGCTCCTCGACGAGCAGATCGCCGGTGAGGTCACCAAGGCAGCCGACACCTCGCTGTCCATCATCCAGGCCAACTCCGACATCGTCGGCATGTACGGCTCCAACGAGGCCGCGGCTTCGGGCATCGTCCAGGGTGTTGCTGAGTCCGGCAAGGAGCTCTCCGTCGTCGGCTTCGACTCGGGCAAGACCCAGATCGACGCCATCAAGGCCGGCACCGAGGCTGGCGCCGTGACCCAGTCGCCCGTCAAGATCGGCTACTACACGGTCAAGGCTGCCGTCGCTGCCCTCAACGGCGCTGAGCTGCCCGAGGTCATCGACTCCGGCTTCGCTTGGTACGACAAGACCAACATCGACAATGCTGACATCAAGGCGAACCTGTACGAGTGAGTCGCTAGCTCCATCGGGCACGAGGCCGGGGCCGGGGAAGTGACAAACTGACCCGGTGGCCCGCCGCGGGGCCCACTCCGCACCAGTGGGGTGGGACCTGCGGACCCGGCACTTTTTTGTTCAAAGGATCCGAGGGGGCGAGCGCCCCCGCGCTCCGACATCGACGTCACCATGAGGGATGAAGGAAAAATGACAAACCACCCCCGCATCGGAATCCGCCCCACTATTGACGGCCGCCGCAAGGGCGTTCGTGAGTCGCTCGAAGAGCAGACCATGAACATGGCGAAGTCCGTCGCCGAGCTTTTCACCTCCAACCTGCGCTACCCGGACGGCAGCCCCGTCGAGGTCGTCATCGCTGACACCACGATCGGCCGCGTCCACGAGGCCCAGGCCTGCGCCGCCAAGTTCCGCGCGAACAACGTCGGCCTGACCCTGACGGTCACCCCCTGCTGGTGCTACGGCACCGAGACCACCGACATGGACCCCGCGATGCCGCACGCCATCTGGGGCTTCAACGGCACCGAGCGCCCCGGCGCCGTGTACCTCGCCGCCGCCCTGGCCGGCCACGCCCAGATCGGCATCCCCGCCTTCGGCATCTACGGCGAGCACGTGCAGGACGCAGACGACACCTCCATTCCCGAGGACGTGCGCACCCGCCTCCTCGACTACGCGACCGCCGGCCTGGCCGTCGCGCAGATGAAGGGTGAGGCCTACCTGTCCATGGGCTCCGTCTCCATGGGTATCGCCGGCTCCGTCGTCGACCCCGACTTCTTCGGCTCCTACCTCGGCATGCGCAACGAGTACATCGACATGAGCGAGTTCACCCGCCGCATCGAAGAGGGCATCTACGACCCCGAAGAGTACGAGCAGGCCTACCAGTGGATCCGCGAGAACTTCAAGCAGGGCAAGGACTGGAACCCGCCGGAGTGGCAGTACCCCGAGAAGCACGAGGACTGGTGGAAGTTCGTCACCAAGATGACGCTCATCGCCCGCGACCTCATGCACGGCAACCCGCGCCTGGCCGAGCTGGGCTTTGAGGAAGAGGCCGGCGGCCACGGCGCCATCGCGGCCGGCTTCCAGGGTCAGCGCCAGTGGACCGACCACTTCCCCAACGGCGACGTTCTGGAGACCATCCTCAACACGAACTTCGACTGGACCGGCATCCGCCAGCCCTCCGTCGTGGCCACCGAGAACGACTCGCTCAACGGCGCCTCGATGCTGTTCGGCTACGTGCTGACCAACACGCCGCAGATCTTCTCCGACGTGCGTACCTACTGGAGCCCCGAGTCCATCGAGAAGGCCACCGGTTGGAAGCCCGAGGGCCGCGCGGCCGCGGGTCTGCTCGACCTGCGTAACTCCGGCTCGACCACGCTGGACGGCGCCGGCAAGGCTGTGCGCGACGGCAAGAACGTCATCAAGCCCTGGTACGAGCTGACCGAGGAAGACCGCGACGCCACGCTCGAGGCCACGACCTTCCACCCGGCCTCGACCGGCTACTTCCGTGGCGGCGGCTTCTCGACCCACTTCCGCACCTCCGGCGAGATGCCCGTGACGATGTGCCGCATCAACCTTGTGCGCGGCCTCGGACCGGTCATGCAGATCGCCGAGGGCTACACGGTCGAGCTGCCCGACGAGGTTGCCTTCACCATCGAAGAGCGCACCAACATCGAATGGCCCACCACCTGGTTCGTGCCGAACCTGACGGGTGAGGGCGCCTTCAAGAGCGTCTACGATGTCATGAACGCGTGGGGCGCCAACCACGGCGCGATCTCCTACGGCCACATCGGCGGCCAGCTCATCACGCTGGCGTCGATGCTGCGCATCCCGGTCAACATGCACAACGTCCCCGAGGAGCGGGTGTTCCGCCCCAAGGCGTGGTCGCTGTTCGGCACCGAGTCGCTCGAGGCTGCGGACTTCCGCGCCTGCGAGACCTTCGGTCCGATGTACCGCTGATGCAACTCCCGGTCGGGCTCGGGTGTCCTCTCTCCCCGAGCCCGGCCGGGCTCGCCCCCACACGGGGCACCAACACCGGGATCCGGCCCCGGCCTCGCCGATGAGGAAAGCCGCACGAGAACCCAACGACGGGACGCGCCGCGCGAGGGCGTTTTGAGCAGGAGACCTTCAATGACCACCGTACTTGCTGTTGACCTTGGATCCGCATCCGGACGAGTCCTCGCCGGAACGCTGCACGACGGACGCCTCGACGTCACCGACATCCACCGTTTTAAGCACGAGGCCCGCCGCCGCGAAGATGGCACCCTCACGTGGGATGTGGCAACGATGGAGGCCGAGACGATTACCGGCCTGAAGAAGGCCCTCGAACAGTTCCCGGACGCCCGCGCGGTCTCCATTGACACATGGGGCGTGGACTGGGCTCCCCTCGACGAGAACGGTGAGCTCGTTGGTGACGTTATTGCCTACCGCGACGAGCGCACCTCCCGCACCCTTGACGCTTTCCGTGATCGCATCGGCGACCGCGAGTTCTTCGACCTGACCGGCAACCAGCCGGCCACCATCAACACGGCGAACCAGCTGTTCGCCTACCTGCAGGAAAACCCCGCCGACGCGCAGCGCGTCGCTGCCGCCCTCTTCCTGCCCGACTACTTTGCGTACCGCCTCACCGGCGTCGTCGGCTGGTCGCGTACGATCGTCTCGACCTCCGGCCTGCTCACCCCGGGCGGCGGCGACTTCAATGACGAGGTCTTCAACCGTCTCGGTATCCCGCGCGGCTGGTTCGGGGACCTCGCCGCCGACCGCACCGTCGTCGGCCCCTGCACGGTCCCCGGTCTTGAAACCCTCACCGTCGTGCGCGGCGGTGCCCACGACTCCGCGTGCGCTGTCCACGGCCTGCCCATCGAGGAAGGCAAGCGCGCCTACTTCCTGTCCTGCGGCTCCTGGTCCGTCCTCGGCGCGATTGAGGATGAGCCCCTCATGAGCGACGCCGCCTTCGACCTGGGTATCACGAACGAGGGTCGCACCGACGGGGGAGTGCGCCCGCTCTTCAACATCACCGGCATGTGGATCCTTCAGGAGATTCAGCGCCAGTGGGAGCGCGAGGGCACGCCCACCGACACCGACGAGCTGGTCGCCCAGGCTCGCGAACTGCCCGCCGCCTCCGGCGTTTTCGATCCCGACGAGGAAGCCTTCGCCACCCCCGGCGACATGCAGCGCAAGATCGACGATGCCCTGGACGCCCAGGGCGCGGCACGTCCCGACTCCATGGCCGGCTACGTGCGCGTCATCATCGAGTCCTTCGCCCGCCGGTACGCCCGTGCGATCGGCGAGCTGACCGAGGCCACGGGGAAGGCTCCCGACCAGATCAACCTCGTGGGTGGCGGCGCACGCAACCGCCTCCTGTGCGACCTGACCGCCCAGATCTCGGGAGTGACCGTCGTGCGAGGCCCCATTGAGGCATCGACATTCGGTTCCCTCCTCGCCCAGCTCGAAACCATCGGTGCTCTCGCCGAGGAAGATCGCGCCACCGTCATCGCAGCCAGTGCAGCAACCCATGTCCACGTCCCGACCCGCAGCTAAGAAGGTCTCGCTCGCCGACATCGCGCGGCGCGCAGGCGTCTCGACCAACACGGTCTCGCGCGTCGTGCGCGGGGATCCTGAGGTGTCGGAAAAGACGCGCGCGCGCATTGCGAAGCTTGTCGAGGAACTGGGCTACGTGCCCAACTACGCGGCGCGAGCGCTCGCGGCCAAGCGCACCAACGTCCTGCAGGTCGTCCTGGCCGCCCCCATGTTCCACGGACATGGGCGTGTGCTGCTGTCGATCCTCAACGCCTCGTCGCAGGCCGGCTATCACGTGTCCCTGTCCTACGCCTACGGCCCGGATGGGCAGCTGCGCAACGACTTCGCTCCCTTCGACGTCGACGGAGTCATCATCCTGGGTGGTCAGGACCCGACGATCGACGTAGCGATCGAGGCGGGCAAGCGTTTCCCAACCGTCCTCGTCCTGACGAGCGAAAAGGGGCTCGACGGCATCTCCACCGTCGCGGTTGACAACGTGCGAGGTGCGCGCCTGGCGACCGAGCATCTTCTCGCCCAGGGGCTCACCGACGTCGTCCACATCTCGGGTCCCGCCGGCTGGTCGGACGCGCAGATGCGGCGCATCGGCTACGAGCAGGCGTGTGCGTCCTACGACATCGAGCCCGTCGTGCTCGAGCCCGACTCGTGGGACTCGCGTGACGGCTACGACGTCATGCGAGCGGCCGGTCGTCTGCCCCAGGGCGTACAGACCGCGAACGACCAGCTGGCCCTGGGCGCCATGCGCTACATCTACGAGCGCGGGGGAGTGGTCCCTCGCGACGTGCGAGTCGTCGGCTTCGACGACATCGACGGCGCGGACTCCTACGCGCCCCCGCTCACGACGATTCACCAGCCCTTCGACCGCCTGGGACGCACGGCCGTGCGCCTCGTGCGTTCGCTCATGGGCGGCGGTCCCTCACAGGACATCGTCCTCGACCCCGAGCTGGTCATCCGGGCCAGTTCACACCTGTAAGAAAGGCACGTTCATGCTCTATGGACCTATGACGCACCCGCAGTTCCTGCGCGCGCTCGCGGCCGCCGGCCACGGCTCGAAGATTCTGCTGGCGGATGCGAACTACCCGCACACGACGGGTGTGAACCCGCGCTGCGAACTCATTTCGCTCAACCTTGCACCGGGTCTCCTGGATGTCAGCCAGGTCCTTGACGTCCTCAAGCGCACGATTCCGATCGAGCGCGCAGAGATCATGACCCCCGCCCCCGACGCCGATCCGGTGGAGATCCCGATCCACGACGAGTTCCGCGCGGCTCTACCCGGTGTGGAGTTCGGCGAGATTTCCCGCTGGGACTTCTACGATGCCGCGCGTGACGAGAACGTCGGCATCATCGTTGCGACGGGCGAGCAGCGCCTGTACGGCAACCTGCTCCTGACGGTCGGCGTGCGCCAGCCCGGGGAGTAAAACCCGTTTGCCGCCCCAGGGCGTGCCTTGTTGCATCGGTGACGAACGCTTTCGTTTCGTTTTCGTTTCAACTGAATGGTGACTCCGGGGTAGAGAAGACAGTTTCATAGCTGGTGGGTGGCTCGTAAGAGCGGCCCACCAGCGCGTTTATCCCTGCAATATCTTTGAATAATGAAAAATGGACGGCGTTGTCCTGAACGTTTGTGCGCCCTGCGTGCACCTGTGTGAATCCCCTTCTCGTGATGTTGCATACTTTCGTTTTAGTGACTATTCTTTTCTTAACGAAAGAGAAAGCGACAAAGAATGTCGCTGATTCTGTGAAGAGGTGCCCCATGGGACGTGCAGAAGAACGCACGAACTACATCCTGGATCGCCTCGCCCGGGAGGGTGAGGTGAGCGTCGCGCAGCTTGCCTCCGATCTGGGAGTTTCGCCCGTCACCGTGCGCGCATCGCTCAAGTCTCTCGACGAGCAGGGCTACCTCGTGCGCACGCACGGAGGAGCGCGTCCCACCACCTTCCGCAACATTCACCTGCGCCAGAACGATCGTGTTGAGATCAAGGAGCGCATCGCTCGCGCCGCCGCCGACATGATCCACGACGACGATCGCATCATGATCGAGGCCGGCACCACCTGCGCCCTCATCGTCAAGTACCTCGCCGGCAAGCGCGGGGTTCAGGTTCTCACCAACTCCGTGCTGGTCTTCGCTAACGCCCGCTCCAACCCGAACCTCAACATCACGCTGACGGGTGGGCACTTCCGCGCCGAGTCCGAGTCCCTCGTGGGGCCGGTCGCCGAGCGCGCCATCAATGACTTCAACGCTCGCGTCGCGTTCCTTGGGACCGACGGGTTCAGCGTTGATCGGGGTCTGACCACCCAGCTTGTAGAAGGTGGACAGGTCGGCTCCATTATGCGTACCCGCGCACAAGAGACGTGGCTGCTCGCTGACTCCTCCAAGTATGGGGAAGCCGGCTTTGTCAGCTTCATGGGGATCGACGAGGTCACCGGAATCATCACCGACGATGAGATCCCCGAAGAATCCATCAAGGAATTGGCCGAGCGCACGAAGCTGCGCATCGTCTAGGAGGAATTACATGGCCACCATCGTGGTGATGCCCCAGCTGGGCAACTCTGTTGAGTCATGCATCATCGTCGAGTGGATGATCGCAGAAGGCGACACCGTCGCCGTCGACCAGACGCTCGCGTCCATCGAGACCGACAAGTCGACCATGGAGGTGCCCTCGACCGCCGAGGGTACCGTCCTGAAGCTCCTGTGGGAGGAAGGCGACGAGGTCCCCGTCAAGGATCCGCTCATCATCGTCGGTGAGCCCGGAGAGGACATCTCCGGCCTCGTTCCCGGTGGCGACGCTGCCCCCGCCGAAGCCGCAGCCGCTCCCGCCGAGCAGGCCGCCGCCCCCGAGGCTGGCGCCCCCGCCTTCACGACCGAGCGCGCCACCGGCGCCGTCTCCCCGCGCGCCCGCGCCCTCGCCGCGTCGAACGGCGTCGACGCCTCGGCTATCGCCGAGGGCTCCGGCCCCCACGGCCGCGTCATCGAGCGTGACGTCGCCGCCGCGATCGCCGCCGGCCCCGTCCTGACCTCCGCCGCGCGCGCAGCCGGCGTGAGCGCCGCCGAAGGCACCGGCATTGGCGGACGCGTGTCCGTCGCCGATGCAGGCCGCACCCCCGAGGCCGCCCCCGCTGCGGCCGTCGCAGCCCCCGCTGCTGCCGCCGACTTCCCCGGCGCCTCGACCTCCGCCCCGCTCAAGGGCGTGCGCAAGGTCGTCGCCAAGCGCATGATGGAGTCGCTGAGCTCCACCGCGCAGCTGACCCTCAACACCACCGCGAACGCCGCCGGCATCCTCGCGATGCGCAAGAAGGTCAAGAACGCGGACGAGGCCCTGGGCCTGAACAAGATCACGCTCAACGACCTGGTCTGCTTCGCTGTGTCGCGCACCCTGCTCAAGTACCCCGCGTTCAACGCTCACCTCGAGGACGGCGT
>ERZ1674236.217-NODE-217-length-13666-cov-13.971273_pt1 | contig 13666 bp, 10 predicted proteins | sample MGYA00581210_ERZ1674236 | MGnify/ENA primary metagenome ERZ1674236 (study PRJEB41354, sample SAMEA4873328) | human saliva metagenome | biome: human-associated habitat [ENVO:00009003]; feature: mouth environment [ENVO:08000002]; material: saliva material...
CCTAATTTGATGATATCTTGTAAACTAATACCTTGTAAAATCTTTGGAAGATCATAAGAAGTGCTACCGTCTGAAAAATATTCAAACTGAGTGGCACTATACTCAAGCGAATTTAAACCTTGTAAGAAATCACCAAACATTTCGCTTTTAATCGTATCCAAATGTTCCTGATTCACATCTGGATCCTTCTCAAATTGTTTGATCGCTGACCTAAATTGATGAGATAAGGACACCGGTTCTTGAGTATCCATTGTCAAAATAACGAAATGAAATAATTCCTCAACCTCGACTTCAAGTGTCAATGAGTTGTCAATCTTCCCAGCTTCATATAAACTTTGAAACCGTTGCGAAGTCCAACCAAACATCATCGAAAATAGTAATTTCAACATCAATTTATAACGAAATTTTTCCTCTTCCTTAATGATATCATTTCCTCGAATTCCAATTGCCAACTTCGGAGTAGCAACTTCCATTCTACAAGATTGATTCAATTTTACTTCATTTTTTTCTACAGGAAAACGTTCTAACTCCACAGATGGATGAGGAGGAACTAGATCATATTTCTTTACTACTTGCAATACTTCATCAACATCAAAGTTTCCGATCACTAATAAGTGCATTTGAGAGGGATGATAGAATAGATCAAAGTTTTCACGGAGATTATCTATTGTAATGTCAGAAATAGACTCCCTAGTTCCAGCAATATCATCTGCTAACGGTGTTCCAGGATATAAATTTTCTAAAGCACCAAAAAATAATCGATAGTCTGGACTATCTTGGTACATTCCAATTTCTTGTTGAATGATTTCTCTTTCCTTAGATACAGATTTTTCTGTAAAGGAAACCTTTGAAACCATCTCCAATAACAATTGAATATTTTCAGGGACCTTTGAAGTTGTTGAGAAAAGATAACTTGTCTTTGTAAAGCTTGTAAAGGCATTACTTTCCGATCCTAAATGAACGAATTTTTTTAAATAATCTTGACCATTTTCATCTTCAAATACTTTATGTTCTAGAAAATGAGCAATTCCTGCAGGATATTGCCTTTCATCACCATTCACTAGAATTCGTGTATCCACTGAGCCAAACTTAGTTGTGATTATTCCATAGGTTTCATAATAATCTTCTTTGGGAATTAAATGAATAGTCAACCCATTTGACAAGCGTGTAAAGTATACTTGCTCACCAACTGATTCATAATATTTTTCTTTAATTTTCAATCTTTACACTACTTTCCTTCCATAAAATAAACAGACTGTAAATTAATTGTTTTTGCCACTTCAATAATTTCTTCTCTACTAACCTTATCGATGGACTCTAACCACTCTTCTAAAGGAAGGACTTTCTTTCCTAGGATCGTTTTCAAATATTCCCTTTCAATCAAGGTATTTTGCCGATCCTGTGCTAATAAGGTCGTATTCACCAACATTTCTTTTGTCAATTGAAGCTCTGACTCTGTAAACTTGCCTCGTTTTAAATCATTCAACTGTCTCATAATCAAGGTCATTACTTTCGTACGAGATTCCTTATCAATGCCTGCAAAAACTCTCATGAAGCCTGTAAAAATATCAAAATGGCTTGAGATTGTATAAGCGAGGCCTTCTTTCTCACGAATTATTTGAAAAAGTCTCGAATGCGAGAAAGCTCCCAGCATCCCATTTAATACAACTAGAGGGATATGGAGAGATTCTCCATACTGGGTAGAAAAATGGTAACCTAATTCTAAAATAGATTGTTGGTTTTGTTTTTGCTCTAACTTTTCTCTTACAACATTTGTAAAAGGTTGTTGATAGGTGACAGACAAATTGTTATCACGTGGCTTGAATTCAAACTGGGTCACTCGATCCACAATAGCGACCTCATTAAAGTCACCTATGAAAAAGAAGTCAATGTTATCTAATTGGAGCATCTGATGAAACTGTTCAAGAGAACTTTGAGCTGTTTCTTGTCTCACTAAATCAACTTTCCCCAATCTTGACATCCCGATTGTTTCGTCTTCAAAAAATAGTTGATTCAATTGCCCATGTGCATAATAATAAGGCTCTTCAATTTCTGACTCCAAATCGGAAATCGTATTTTTCTTTTCAACATCAAATGTATCACTGTCAAAGTGATCTTCTACTACCAAAGGTGAAAAGAAGATCATTTCTATAATGTCCAAAACCTCATCAGTAAGAACATTTTTCTTACTCAAAAAGTCATCGCGCACAAAGGAAATATTCAAATCAACATAATGAACACGACCCCGCTTAGAGACTGAGGTGGACAATTCTACCCCGTAGAGACTCGCTAATTTTTCACGGAATAATTGTGAAGTTGGATATTTTTGATTTGCAGTTTCCATCATACAGGCTACTAAAACACGCGCGGCCACGGTATTTTCATCTAATGGCGATGAAAAACGGACATTAATTTTATTGGTTTTAAATTTTTTTGATTGAAGAAAGTGAAGATTCACGCCCTTTACTAATTCCATTTTCATCCTCGTTCTACTCAATAGTAACTTTCATTATAACACGAAATCACACTAAAATCCTAATTCAAACTGTGAAAAAGCTCCTCAAATCACTCAACATTCTCTACCCTAGAAAAACTAAAAATATGGTATAATAACACGCAAAGAGGTGAACTATGAATTACAAATTATTTGATGATTTTATTACATTACAAGCAATCTTAAAAGAACTCGGTATTATACAGAGTGGTGGTGCAATCAAAGCCTTTCTTCAAGAAAAAGAAGTCTTTGTTAATGGTGAATTAGAACAACGGAGAGGCCGTAAACTTCGTGTCAATGATCAAATTGACATTCCTGAACTGAGCATAACTATCACCATTCTTGAACCTTCTCAAGAAGAAATAGAAGAGCATCTTAAAGAGAAAGAAGAAAAGGAACGTGTTGCTAAACTTGTCAAGCAACTCAATCAACAACAAAAGAAACTACCGACAAAGACTAACAAAAAAGAAAAAGCAATTCGCTTTCCTGGTATCTCGTAATGTGGTTAAAACAGTTATCCATTCAACATTTTCGTAATTATCAAGAACTTGAAGTCGAGTTTCATCCTGGATTAAATATTTTCCTAGGTCAAAATGCTCAAGGAAAGACCAATATTCTCGAATCAATTTATTTTCTAGCTTTAACCAGAAGTCATCGAACACGAAATGATAGAGATCTCATCTATTTTGAATCCACCGATTTTAAAGTTTCTGGTCAATTACAAAGAGAAACTGGTCCCCTTCCATTAGAAATTTCCTTGACACCAAAAGGTCGGATAACTAAGGTAAATCATTTGAAACAAGCCAAATTATCGAACTATATTGGCCATATGAATGTTGTCCTTTTCGCACCCGAAGATTTGCAACTGATCAAAGGATCACCTGCAGGGCGTCGAAAGTTTATTGACATTGAATTAGGTCAGATGAAACCTCTCTATTTATCCGACTTATCTCAATACAACCATGTACTGAAACAAAGAAACAGTTATCTAAAAAATTCGGAAAAAATTGATGCTACATTTTTGGAGGTCTTAGATTTACAACTAGCTAATTTTGGAAGTCGCGTCATCCATCATCGGCTTGAGTTTATAAAAAAATTAGAAGCTAAAGCAGAAGAAAAACACACTCGACTTTCTGACAACAAAGAAGACCTATCGATTCAATATCAGTCAACTGTTTTTTCTGAAGAAGGAAATGATATAGAAGAGCAGTTTCTCTCTATGTTGGAAAAAAACCGTCAGAAGGATATTTTTAGGAAAACAACAAGTATTGGGCCTCACAGGGATGATTTGGCATTTTTTATCAATAATATGAATGCTACCTTTGGTAGTCAGGGCCAGCATCGAAGTGTTGTTCTCTCTCTAAAATTAGCAGAAATTGAATTGATGGAAGAAATCACAAGAGAAAAGCCTATTTTATTACTTGACGATGTCATGAGCGAACTTGACAATTATCGTCAACTTCAACTACTTGAAACCATCTCTAATAATATTCAAACATTTATTACAACGACCACTCTCGATCATTTAAAAGAACTACCTGAAGAGTTGAAAATTTTCACTGTTCAAGCTGGTCATATCAAAACAGCATTTTGACAATACTGTCAAGATGCTGTTGTTTTTATTTACAAATGTGTAAATCTATTGTGCCGAGTAGTTAGGAGCCTCGTTTGTGATTTGCACATCATGAGGATGGCTTTCTTTCAATCCTGCACCACTCATTTCAACAAATTGTGCATGATCATGTAAATCTTGAATGGTTGCTGCACCAACATAACCCATACCTGAACGAATACCACCGATCATTTGGAATACCATATCTGCTACAGAACCTTTATAAGCAACACGTCCCTCAATTCCTTCAGGAACCAATTTATTGGCTTCATTGACAGATCCTTGGAAGTAACGGTCGCTAGAACCTTTCTTCATTGCTGCAATAGATCCCATACCACGGTATGTTTTAAATTTACGACCTTGGAAGATTTCTGTTTCACCTGGTGCTTCATCTGTACCTGCAAGCATTGAGCCAAGCATAACCGCATTTCCACCAGCTGCGAGTGCTTTGACAATATCTCCTGAATACTTGATACCACCATCAGCAATGATCGTTTTTCCATATTCACGAGCTACAGCGGCTGCGTCATAAATAGCAGTCACTTGAGGAACACCAACCCCTGCAACAACACGAGTTGTACAGATTGATCCTGGACCAATTCCGACCTTAACTACGTCTACCCCTGCATCAAATAATGCACGAGCACCTTCAGCAGTTGCAATATTTCCTGCAATCAAGGTACGATCTGGGAAGTGAGCACGAATTTCTGCGATCTTACGAAGAACACCCGCAGAATGTCCATGAGCAGTATCGATGACAATGGCATCTGCACCAGCTTCAAAAAGAGCTTCTGCACGTTCAAAAGTATCTGAAGTAACCCCTACGGCACCAGCCACAAGCAAACGACCAAATTCATCCTTAGCCGCATTTGGAAACTCAATAACTTTTTCAATATCTTTGATTGTAATCAAGCCAGAAAGACGACCATTTTCATCTACCAATGGTAATTTTTCAATACGGTGCTCTTGTAGAATGCGTTCAGCTGTTTCCAAATCGGTTCCAACCGGTGCAGTCACCAAATTTTCACTTGTCATATGATTTGAAATGGGTTGATTGTAATCAGAAATAAAACGCAAATCCCGGTTTGTAAGGATACCAACTAATTTACGATTTTCAAGTGTTTCAACAACAGGAACACCACTGATTCGGTATCGTCCCATCAACTCATTTGCTTCTGCAATTGTATGAGACGGAGTCAAATAGAACGGATCAATTATAACCCCATTTTCAGAGCGTTTTACTTTGCGTACTTCATCTGCCTGTTGCTCAATTGACATGTTTTTATGGATAACACCAAGTCCACCAGCACGTGCCATGGCAATTGCCATTTGACTTTCAGTCACCGTATCCATAGCAGCAGTAATGATTGGGATATTCAAGCGTAAATTACTTGCTAATTGTGTACTTAAATCTGCATCATTAGGCAATACATGACTTTCTGCTGGAATCAAAAGCACGTCATCGAATGTAAACCCTTTTTTTAAAAACTTTGTGTCCCAATTAGACATTAGCTGGATCCTCTTTTCTTTTTATTTGAGCAAGGCTCGAATTTTTATTGTTAATATCATACCATTCTATGGCAATTTGTCAATCATTTATTGGTAAATTATCAATGAACAGTAAGAAATGTTCGCTTTTAATGAAGTCGTTTTATTTTTTAAAATAGGTAATTCCCATCGCAGATTTTACTTCATCCAGTGTTTGAGCTGCTACATTTCGAGCGCGCTCACTTCCTTTTTCAAGAATAGAGTAGACCTCACCCATATCCTTTGCAAACTCAAGTCGTCTTTCACGAATCGGTCTTAACTCACGATCTAAAATTTCTAAAAGATATCGTTTGGTCTTTACATCACCAAGTCCACCACGTTGATAATGTTCTTTCATTTCTGCAATTTCAGCTGCATCTTCTGAACGGCCAAATACATCCAGGTAATGAAACACCATATTGCCTTCGATTTTTCCTGGATCCTCTACTTTAATATGATCAGGATCAGTATACATACTCATCACTTTTTTCTTTAAAGTATCTGCATCATCAGCTAGGTAAATGCCATTATTCAACGATTTAGACATTTTAGCATTTCCGTCTAAACCAGGTAAGCGCCCTGCTGCTTCGTTTTCAGGATAAATCCCTTCCGGTTCCACCAAAGTATCTGTGTTGTAAGCATGATTAAAGGAACGAACAATCTCACGAGTTTGCTCAATCATTGGCTTTTGATCATTTCCTACTGGAACAAAATTTGCTTTAAAAGCTGTGATATCGGCTGCTTGTGAAATAGGGTATACCAAAAATCCTGTTGGAATACTCTCACCAAAACCTTTTTGAGAAATCTCGGTTTTTACAGTTGGGTTTCTTTCAAGTCGCGCCAAAGATACTAGATTCATGTAATACATGGTCAATTCCGCTAATTCAGGAATCTGACTTTGAATGAAAATCGTAACTTTTTCAGGATCTAGTCCAGCTGCCAGATAATCCAAAGCAACATTACCAATAGATTCTACAATCGTTTTTGGATCTTTTGCATGGTCTGTCAAAGCTTGCTGGTCTGCTAGGAAAACAAACATATTATACTCGTCTTTATTTTGCAACAAGACGCGATTTTTTAAAGAACCAACATAGTGGCCAATATGGAGTTTTCCTGTCGGTCTATCTCCTGTCAGAATGATGGGTTTTGTCATACTCTTCTCCTTAATCGTTATCCCTATCATTATAGCACTTTCTAGTTGAAAATGTTAGTCTATCCTCTATGTTTGTAAGGAATTAACACTTTACTAAACTGTCAATTTAGTTTACATAGTTGTAAAAACAAATTGACAGTGAAAAAGTTGAATTTTCTCCTATTTTCTAGTAAAATGAAGACATTATAGAAAGAGGAGAAAATCATTGCTTACAGTATCAGACGTCTCACTACGTTTTAGTGATCGAAAATTGTTTGACGATGTCAATATCAACTTTACAGAAGGAAATACATACGGTCTCATCGGTGCCAACGGTGCTGGAAAGTCAACCTTTTTAAAAATTTTAGCTGGAGATATTGAACCAACAACTGGTCATATTTCTCTTGGCCCTGATGAACGTTTGTCTGTTTTGCGTCAAAATCACTTTGACTACGAAGACGAGCGGGTCATCGATGTTGTCATTATGGGAAATGAAAAGCTCTACAACATTATGAAGGAAAAAGATGCTATCTACATGAAAGAAGATTTCTCTGATGAAGATGGTGTCCGTGCAGCTGAACTTGAAGGTGAATTTGCCGAACTTGGTGGATGGGAAGCAGAAAGTGAAGCATCTCAATTGCTTCAAAATCTAAATATTTCAGAAGACCTTCATTATCAAACTATGAGCGAGTTAGCCAATGGGGATAAAGTGAAAGTTCTCTTAGCTAAAGCCCTTTTTGGTAAACCGGATGTCCTTCTTTTGGACGAGCCGACCAATGGATTGGATATTCAATCCATTACCTGGTTAGAAGATTTTCTGATTGATTTTGAAAATACGGTTATCGTTGTATCCCATGACCGCCACTTTTTGAATAAAGTCTGCACCCATATGGCGGATCTCGACTTTGGAAAAATTAAACTTTACGTCGGAAACTATGATTTCTGGAAAGAATCTTCTGAACTTGCAGCAAAATTACAAGCAGATAGAAATGCAAAAGCTGAAGAAAAAATTAAACAATTACAAGAGTTTGTCGCACGTTTCTCAGCCAACGCTTCAAAATCAAAACAAGCAACTTCGCGTAAAAAAATGCTTGACAAGATTGAACTTGAAGAAATTGTTCCATCTAGTCGGAAGTATCCATTTATCAACTTTAAGGCAGAACGAGAAATTGGTAACGATCTCTTGACAGTTGAAAATCTTTCTGTCAAGATTGATGGAGAAACCATCCTTGACAATATCAGCTTTATCTTACGTCCTGGTGACAAAACCGCCCTTATCGGACAGAACGATATTCAAACAACCGCTTTGATCCGTGCATTGATGGATGATATTGAATATGAAGGAACTGTCAAGTGGGGAGTTACAACTAGTCGGTCTTATCTACCAAAAGACAACAGTCGGGATTTTGCAGGTGGTGAAAGTATTCTTGATTGGCTTCGTCAATTTGCAAGTAAAGAAGAAGATGACAATACTTTCCTTCGTGGTTTCTTAGGACGTATGCTCTTTTCGGGTGACGAAGTTAACAAGTCTGTCAACGTCTTGTCAGGGGGAGAAAAAGTTCGTGTCATGTTGTCTAAATTGATGCTCCTCAAGTCAAATGTTCTTGTACTGGATGATCCAACCAATCACTTGGATTTGGAGTCTATTTCAAGTTTGAATGATGGATTGAAGAATTTTAAAGAATCGATTATCTTTGCCAGCCATGACCACGAATTCATTCAAACACTCGCCAACCATATTATCGTTCTTTCAAAAAACGGCGTAATCGATCGTATTGATGAAACCTATGATGAGTTTCTTGAAAATGAAGAAGTTCAAGCAAAAGTGAAAGAACTTTGGAGTCAATCATAAAAATAAAGAGCCCTGAAATAATGATTTCAGGCTCTTTCAGTAGAAATATATGAATAAAACAAAGCTAAAAACATCCCTTTTTATAGTATCTTCTTTCCTGATTCCAGCTATCATGATGTTCTTTATTTACCTCTCGCAAGGAATCTACTGGAACAGTGATACATCCCCCTTATTAGGAGATGGTTATCATCAGTATGTCATTTTTGATACCACACTTCGAAATATTTTACACGGGACAGATAGCCTATTTTACAGTTTTCAAAGTGGACTAGGCATTAATTTCTATGCACTCAGTAGCTATTATCTAGGAAGTTTCTTTTCTCCTCTTGTCTTCTTCTTTAATGCACAATCCATGCCGAATGCTGTTTACCTCATCACTCTTCTTAAATTTGGAGCTATTGGGTTAAGCACTTATATTAGTTTACATGGAATGTTTTCTAAAATTCCTAGATCCCTGGTTCTTACCCTTTCAACCTCATTTGCTCTTATGAGCTTTGCTATCAGCCAAATTGAAATCAAAACTTGGCTTGATGTTTTTATCCTAGCACCATTAATTCTTTATGGATTCAAAAAACTCATTTACAATGAGGGAGAGATTCTCTACTTTATCAGCTTAACCAGCTTGTTTATCCAAAATTATTATTTTGGGTTTATGATGTCTATTTTTCTTATTTTATGGTACTTGACACAACTGTCATGGGACATCAAAGGAATTGGAAAACGCTTCTTTCATTTTGTGATTGTATCTCTTTTATCAGTTATAACAAGCCTTGTGATGTTATATCCAACCTTCTTAGATTTACGCACTCATGGAGAAAGTTTTTCAAATGTTGACAGTATCTTTACAGAAAAAAGTTGGTATCTTGACGTATTTGCAAAAAATTTCATTGGAAGTTTTGACACTACTAAATATGGATCAATTCCAATGATCTACGTGGGATTATTTCCACTTCTTTTAGCGATTACCTTTTTCTTTGTAAAGTCGATCAAGTTTCACGTGAAACTTTCTTACTTTATACTCTTGACCATTCTTATTTTGAGTTTTCGTTTTCAATTATTAGATCTCCTTTGGCAAGGTATGCACGCGCCAAATATGTTTCTTCATCGATACTCTTGGATCTTTTCTTTGACGATTATTCTGATGGCAGGAGAAGTACTAAATCGAATAGAGGAGATCACTTGGATTCGTTTTAGTCTTGCTAATTTCCTCCTTATTCTAGGATTTGGAGCAACTGTCCTTTACAGCAGTCACTATAAATTTTTAGATGCTGTCAATTTTATTGTTACTTTTGAATTTTTAATTGCTTTCTATTTGGTCTGTTTAGGATTTATCCTAAAAAAGATACCGCCTAGACTTTTCTATCTTTCGATCCTTTTTTTCTCCATTTTTGAATTATCGGTAAATAGTTATTATCAAATGGAAGGAATTGCGAATGAATGGGTCTTTGCTTCTCGATCATCCTACGAACGCGACTTAAAAGCCATCCAATCCTTAGTAAGAGAGAAGACAGACTCAAATTATCGGACTGAGATTCTACATCCACAAACGGGCAATGATAGCATGAAGTATGGTTATAATGGAATTTCTCAATTTTCATCTGTACGAAATACGGATGCTAGCTCGACATTGGACAAACTAGGATTTAAATCTGAAGGAACTAACCTCAATCTTCGATACCAAAACAATTCTATTTTAATGGATAGTCTATTTGGTGTTCGCTATAATTTAAGCCAACAACCTGTTCAAAAATTTGGATTTAAAGAGATTGCAACCAAAAATGGAGTCTCACTTTCAGAAAACGAATATGCCTTACCAATCGCCTTTCTGTCAGCAAAACCTTATAAAAATACTTCCTTTACGAATTTGACACTGGATAATCAGACACGATTCATCCATCAAATCACGGATGAAAAATATAAATTTTATAAGAAATTAAATATTCTCTCGCCTACTTCACAAAATACTACATCTTCGTTGCAAACTGCAAAAATTGAAGAAGATAGTCATCTATCCTACGCAAGTATTCAATATGAAGTAACGGTTCCTGCCCATAGCCAACTATATGTCAATGTTCCAAATTTACAATTTTCAAACGATGATCGGAAAGATATTGAAATCAGCTACAATGGACAGACCCAACGCTATACCATTGATAATGCCTTTCCATTCTTTTCAATTGGCCATTTTGACACAGAAGAAACAGTTACTATTCGTATGAGTTTTCCAGAAAATTCGACAGTCTCCTTTGATACACCAGAATTTTTTGCTCTGGATCTTGACCAATACACACAAGCTATCGCTAGTATTCGTCAGCAAGAAGTTGCTATTCACAAAGAGAAAAACAAATTGGTAGCAGCCTATAACGCAAATAGAGACACTACCCTTATTTTTACACTCCCTTATGATAAAGGCTGGTCAGCTAAACAAAATGGAAAGCCTATCCAAATTCATCGCATCCAGAAAGGATTGATGGGAGTTCGTGTTTCAAAAGGATCCGGAACAGTCACCTTAACATTTGTTCCCCAAGGCTTCATTGAAGGACTCATTGCCTTTTTCGTTGGAATCATTCTCTTCTTCCTCTACGAATGGAGACAAATAAAAAGACGAAAAAGTTAAGGAATCTAACCATCGTTCACTTATAAATAAAAGGCTAGGATAGTCATTATCCTAGCCTTTTTCAAAACAAAAAAAACACCCAAATGGGTGCTATACTAGCTCCGCCAGTAGGACTCGAACCTACGACATCATGATTAACAGTCATGCGCTACTACCAACTGAGCTATGGCGGAATGAGATATAGTCCGTACGGGATTCGAACCCGTGTTACCGCCGTGAAAAGGCGGTGTCTTAACCCCTTGACCAACGGACCATATATTCATTAACAGAACATATCCCATTATATCAAAATTTAACTAATTGTCAAGCACTAAATTCTAAATTTTGCTCTTCAATTAATTTTTTGGCACGTTTGATATTGCTTCTTGAGATTGGACAAGAATACCCTTCTTTCAACAGCAGCTGTTTCTTTTTCTTATCCATTCCAATGATCATACTTCTATTCACGATAAAAGATTGATGGGGACTGAAATATCTCTCCTCCACATCTTTCTCCAAGACATCTGATAAACTTCCCGCAATTTCTTTTTGAAAATTTTTCCCAACTAAGTTTAATTTATAAGCCGAACCAACAGTTTCAATATAAAGAATATCCTTAAATGGAATTTTTATCTTTTTATCCTTAAAGTCATACTCAAAATAATCTGTCAAATCATCATTTCCAATTTGAATAGTTGTTAGGTACTCAATACACTCCTTGATTTTTAATCTAAATAAATCTTCATTCAAATTTTTATCAATAAAATCTAAGGCAGATACTTTATAACGATAGGTAATCGAAGCGAATTCTGATTTTGTAGTAATAAAAACAATAATGGCATAAGGATTTGCTTCTCGTATTTTTTGAGCAATTTCCAGCCCACAATACTCATTGTCTTGGATATGAATATCTAGAAAATATAATTGGTGGATATCCGAATGTTGGATATAATTTTCAAATTCCGAAATTTTACCGGTAGAAATCACTTCAAGTTTAATTTCTAATTCCTTAGCAATTTCTGCAATATGTTTTTCTACCCGTATCTGTTGAGAGAGCTCATCTTCTAATAAAAAAATCTTCATTCTTGTTCGTATCCTCCAATCTTCAAAACTTGTAAAAAACGATTTCCTTGCAATTCCGTTTCTAAAAACATCGTTCCATAATTTGCTAAGATTTTTCTCACATTATTTAATCCTAGTCCTCTATTTTCTCCTTTTGTCGAATAGCCTTCTTCATATATTTTTCTAATATCAAAAGTGATTTCATTTGTTGTATTATGAATCACTAAGTAAACAATTTTTGAAATAGAGAAAATAGCAATATGAACTTTCTTTTCTTCTGCTTCTTTTGAAGCTTCCAAAGCGTTTGTCACTAGAATCCCAACGATTCTCACGATATCCAATAAATCAACTGGTAGTTGCTCGATTGGTTCACTCGTTTCAAAGGTCATTTCTACCCCAGCATCTCTTGCATCCAACCAACCTCGAATCAAAATACTTCGTAAAGCAGAATCTTTGATATTGACCAAGTTGAATCCTGATAATGCTTCTGTATTGATCTCTTTATAACCTTTTTCCAATACTTCTCTATGGATTCTCTGTATTTCTGGAATATTTTCTTCCTCAATAGCTAATGACATAGAAATAACTAAATTTCCCAAATCATGACGAAATCCCCTAACAATAGAATAGAGACTTTGAATTTCAGCCATATACCGACTCATTTGTTGCTCAGAAAATTCTTTATACTCCAGTTCTAAATTTTTACGATACTGATCTCGCTCGATTTTCATATGGAATAAGCTGACTACAAAAGAGAAAAAACAAATCGTTGCCAACATACTCCCAAAATTTTTAAATTGCGCTTGTTCACTAATCCATAAAGCAAAATTAATCACTACAAATATAGCAAAATAGACACAGATGAGTTTCTTTAAATATTTTTCAAATTCTTGCTCATAAAAAGGAGTGAAATCAAATTCAAATAAGTCAATTAACTTCAAAATGATTCCTAAAGAAAGCAAACGAATACACATATTGTAGACAATCGAGTAAGCTGCTACAACAGCATCTCCCAACACTGAAGAGACAATTATCGTCAGAAAAGTTGCTGTTCCTTCAACCGCTAAATAAGTAAAAAAAGAATAAAAAATGGCGCACAAGCGATTCGTCCGATTGGCATAATGATAATAAGGATATAAATAAACCGGCTATAAGAGCATATTTAAATCAGAGAGTCGAATATTTGAAAATAAAGTCACATCTAAAAATACTAAGAGACTTTCAAAAAGAAGAACAAAGGTGCTCAGCAGAAAGATAAATGCAAATTGATGTTCCTGATAGATTTTTTCGTCCACTAACGCAAACGTCAGAACAATGATCCCTCCCAAGAGAAAAGACAAGATTAATGACTGAATCACACAAACTCTCCCACTTTGTTTTTTCTATTTTAT
>ERZ1674236.221-NODE-221-length-13452-cov-42.512652_pt1 | contig 13452 bp, 12 predicted proteins | sample MGYA00581210_ERZ1674236 | MGnify/ENA primary metagenome ERZ1674236 (study PRJEB41354, sample SAMEA4873328) | human saliva metagenome | biome: human-associated habitat [ENVO:00009003]; feature: mouth environment [ENVO:08000002]; material: saliva material...
TAATTTAGCAGTTAATTTAATTTTTCCAAGGAAAAATTTAAATTCATCATTCTTGATTCTAAGTTTAGCCGGAAAAAAATCTAATTCATTTTTTAATTTATCAGCTAATTTATTAATGAAAGTTTCAGAGAACAATAACATCTTAGGAATTGTTTGAATATAATCTGTTTCAGAAATATTTTTGGAGGTATATCCACTCTGAGCTATAAAAACTGCTTCATCTGTATAATTACCTTTATTGTAATTAATAAATTCCACGATTTCTCTATCATTTTGTTTTAAGTCCACATACGCATCTTCATTATCAACAGCAGAGAATATTTGATAAAGAGTCATCATTTTTTCTTTTTTACTATTACTTTTAGAAATTGGTGTAGCGTAAGTATATTTATCAGTCACAGACCTTTCTCACAAAAAGTCGATATCTGTTACGCTCATTTTCGGTAGAATAATTTGAAGGTCTTCTGAAAACTAAAAACCGCGTGTATTTCGCATATATCCTACATCAGCATTAAAAGTTCCATATGAAATACAGTTTACTAAGATTCATAATAGTCATGCCTGATGTGCAAAGCACCATACATCCTCATACCCTTCATTATCAATTACAAAACCAAATCCTTCCATTAGGGCTAAATACGGCATAACCATTGGAAGTAAAGATTCTAAATGACTCACATGCAAAGGTTGAAAGAAATCATCATCAGAACTATATTCCCCACAGTAAATAAACCATGTAATTTCATCAAGACTATCCGTAACTCTCAGTTCCCTACGTCCAGATATTGGTTGTTCCCCGATAGTATCTATAGCTATAGCTATCATATCGTTATCAGAAAGTGGGCTAAAATCAGAACCATATTTAGCACAAATAGCCTTCTGCTTTAATTCCAATGCAAATTTATTCATTAACTATATTTCCTCGCTTTAATTTTATAGATTACTCTATTTTTTCTTTCCATTTCTAGAATCTATTATATTACCCATTCTTCTTGAGAATGCACTTAATTTACCCCCCTGACTATTAGAACAAGCTCCACAATGTGGTCGGACAGCATTTGTGTTTTTTTGATGTGAAGAATCATTGGTACCTGTTAAATAATATTCTATAACTAAACCAACTCTATGATCGGCAATACGACGCCCCCCTTGCGCCTGACAAGTTGCGCACGTTTTACCTTTAACATGGGCTCTTTGTGCAGCAGTTGTACCCATTGGACGAGCATATTTTTTAGTTATGTTAGCCGCAGGTTCAAAATCTTGAGTAGGTATCCCTAAACTATCCAGAAAAACTTTATTTCCTTTTCCATCTAAAACAGGAGTTAGGAATTCTCCAACTTTTTGGCCAGTTTTTTTATCAACAATATTCAACACAGGGGTTACAACCATATCTCCACGTGATGTTCTAACTGTAGTTAATTTTGCCCATCCCCAGGGATCTATCCAACCGATGGAATTCGGAGCAAACTGATACAGGTTATCCCCACCCAACAACCCAATCGGATCTTGATTCACAAACCGCCCGGCCTCAGGCTCGTAATACCGCATCAGGTTGTAGTGCAGCCCGGTCTCTTCATCGAAGTACTGGTTTTGCAGTCGGAACGGCTGATGCGCGTTCTTGTAAACCCGCTCATCCTTTTTCAGACGACCCCAGGCGGTATATTCGCCGTACCATAAGAGATTGCCGTGGATGTCGGTCATCTCGCGCGGGATGCCGACTTGGTCGGTGTGGAAATAGGCGAGGCATTGCTTGCCGTCTTTGGCGTTGTCAAAGACTTGCGCCAGCGGTTCGTAGCTGTCTTGGTCGGTGTAGATATAGGTGTAGCTGCCTTTGTAGGTGTACTCCTGAAGTAATCGCGTTCCGTCCCAGACGAAGTGGGTGCGTTTCGGTTCGGTGCTCGTCCAGGCGAGTTTGTCTTGGCGTTCTTTGGAGAGGCGTCGTCCGAACGGGTCGTAGGCGTATGTCCAAATCTCGGTATTGCCGGCGGGCTTTTTGATTTCGGCGCGGACGAGTTGGTTTTCTAAATCGTATTGGTAATATTGGTTTTCGCCGTCGGGCAGCTGACGGTAGATCAGGTTGCCCAGTGCGTCGTAGGTGTATTCGATGCCGTTGTATTCTTTGAGGCGGTTGCCGCTGCTAATGTTGCTGCCCTTCCCTTCGGCCGCTTTGTCGGAAAGGATGTTGTGGGCGGGGTCGAAGGCGAAGGTTTCGCTGCGGCCGGTTTGGCTGTTGCGGGCTTCCTGAATCCGTCCGATTTTGTCGTAAACGTAATGGAGGACGCCGCTTCTTTGGTCGGCGCTTTGAATCAGGTTGCCGGCTTTGTCGTAGGCGTAGCGGCGGTTGACGGCGCCGCCGGCCAACGGGTTTTGTTTGCCGCGTGGTGTTTGTGTGCCGCTCCAGACGGTACGCTGGCTTTTCAGACGACCCATGGGGTCGTAGTCGTACAGACTGCTGATGCTGCCCTGCGTCCTTTGGATTTCGCGGTGCAGTTTGTCGCGTTCGATGTCGGTTATGACTTTGCCGTCGAGGCTGATTTGGTGCAGGTGTCCGCTGCCATAGTACAGGTAATCGATATGGCGGCCGTCGGGCAGGATGGTGCGGATGCGGTTGCCCAACGGGTCGTATTGGTAGCCTACGGTGGCGCTTTGGCCGTTGTGGACGGTGGTTTCGCCGATGAGGCGGTCGAGTTCGTCGTAGGCGAGTTCGACGCTGCTGTGATGGTTGCGGGCTTTGGTCAGGTTGCCGGTAATCGGGTCGTAGTCGAAACGGGTGCGGCTGATGCCTTCGTCTTTGCTTTGTCCGTTGCGGCCGGAGACTTTGCGGCTTTGTTTTTCGATGAGTTGGCCGAGGATGTTGCGTTTGAACCGGTGGATGTGCCAAGTTTCGGGACGCTCTTTCAGACGACCTTCATGATTGCTTTGGCCGTATTCGGTCTGTTGGACCAGTTGTCCGGCGGCATCGTAGCCGTAGGCGGTGATTTTGCCGTCCCAGCCGGTTTCTTGGATCAGGTTGTCGGTTCGGTCGTAATCGAGACGGTAGGTTTCACCGTTTTCGTTGGTGAGGACGGTCAGACGGCGGGCTTTGTCGTAGGCGTAGGCGAAGGTATGGCCCAGCGCGTTGGTGCGTTTGAGCGGCAGTCCGTCCACTGCGAGCTCGTAGGCAGTTTTGGCACCGAGTCCGTCGATGTGGGCGGTCAGCCGGTTGAGGCGGTCGTATTCGAAGGTTTCGTGACTGCCGTCGGGATAGTCGGTACGGACGGGGTTACCCGCTGCGTCGTAATGGTGACGGGTGGTATGGCCCAACGCATCGGTAACGGTTTCGAGATCGCCGTATTCGGTGTAACCGAAACGGGTGGTTTCGCCGGTACAGTCGGTAAAGCAGACGAGTTGGTCGAGGGTGTCGTAGTGTAGACGTCGGATTTTGCCTAAGGCGTCGGTAATGGTTTCGGGCAGCCATCGGGCGTTGTAGCCGTAGCTTGTGGTGTAACCGGCGGGGTCGGTGATGCTGATGAGGTTGCCGCGTCCGTCGTAATCGTAGGCGGTAATCCTGCCTGCGGGATCGTTGACGGCAACCGGCAGGTTGAGGGTTTCGTGGTAGTCGATTTGGGTGCTGCTGCCGTCCGGCGCGGTGATGGCGATGACGTTGCCTTCGGTATCGTAGAGATAGCGGGTTTCGCGTCCGAGGGGGTCGCGTTCTACGGTAATGCGGCCGTAGCTGTCACGTTCGCTGTCGCTGCGTTGTCCGTCGGCGTCGATGCGGTAGACGAGTTCGCGGTTTTCGTCGAAACCGTACACTTCCGTCCGTCCCAATGCGTCGGTAACGACGGTATGGTCTTTGCGGTAGTCGAACGTCCATTCTTCGCTGAGGTTGTTGCTGCTCTTGAGCACTTTGCCGTCGGTGTCGTAACGGTCGTATTCGTAGCGGGATACCAGTCCGTCGGGCTGGTTGTGTTCGACCATGATGTGGTTGCGGTAAGCGAAACCGCGCAGTTTTTTGCCGTCGCGTCCGTAAACGGCGGTCAAATCGCCGTAGCCGTCGTAGTCGTAGCGCACCAGTTCCTTGCCGTTGAAGGTAACGGAGGTGAGGCGGTTGACGTAGAAACGTTCGTCTTCGGAAACGAAGACGTCCCGCTCTCCAGCCGGGTCGAAGTCGGGATCGTTGTCGTTCAGTTGGATGGAGGAGAATACGGGTTGGAAGTGTCGGCCGCTGCCGTCGTAAATGCTGTGCGGCAGTCCGTTGTCGTCGTAGCAGAGGCGGATATGGCGGCCGTTGCGGTCGAGTTGGGCGACCAGTTGGTAAATGCCGCAGCCGGAATCGACTTCGGCAAACAGCAGCCGTGCGCCGCCGTCGGGGGAGGCGATTTGGTAGAGGTCGTCTGAAATCTGTGAAAAGAAGATTTGTTCGTAAGGATCGAAATAGGCGTCATCCAGACCGTAGGGATCTTCTTCGGCGGAAGCAGGTCTTGGTGCAGCCTCTTCTTCATATAAATCGTCTTCATCTTCGTCGGCCGCGGAATAAGGCTCGTCCGCTTCGTCGCTGATATCCGGCAACGAAATTTCCCTGCCCTGCTCATCAATATAAAGGAAACCATCGGCAGTCCGAACAAGACGCATGGAGAACGGCAGCGACCAACCTTGTCCCAGCCAGCCGTTGCCTATTTGGTCGGAATAGTAGCTGCGCTGCCAAACAAGGGGAAGCGGGGAATCAAAGGCAAAGTCGGTCTCGGTATCGTCAAATAGGACTTTGATACCGAGCACTGCATTTACGGGGTTACCGATAGCAGCAGCTACCTTACAAGGAATACAGTGGCCATGACCCGAGGTAACCACCCCACCATCGAAGCCCATACCCATGCCGCCGCTAAAACCACTGACCATTTTACGGGAAGGCGGTTTGGGGCCAGGCTGACCGGGTATCATGGACGCAAGGGAAACCAGTTCGGATATAGCATCCACTGCATCGGCTGCAGCAGAATCAGGCGCAACTATGGAAAGGGCAGTGGAAGCAACATCGGCAACCATCTCTATCACATCAACCGGTCCGGCTGCATTGGTCAGCGGCTCAGGTGGATTAGCAGAGCCTTGAGACACCATGGCTGGTGCTTCAGGTTTGGGGATGAGAATACCGAAAGTATTACCGAAAGAGGCCATGGGTTTACTCCCTCCGTCGAGATTCTATTGATATTGAAATGGAAAACCTAAGTTGCTTACAGATTTACAAGTTTGGATCAAAATCGCTTTTGAATATATAGTGGATTAAATTTAAATCAGGACAAGGCGACGAAGCCGCAGACAGTACAGATAGTACGGAACCGATTCACTTGGTGCTTCAGCACCTTAGAGAATCGTTCTCTTTGAGCTAAGGCAAGGCAACGCCGTACTGGTTTAAAGTTAATCCACTATAATTTAAACACACCTGGCTACGACAAAAACCACCCAACCATTCTAATGAAAACCAAACAACCGCCCTGCTCCTTCCGTCCAAAAGAAAAGATCGTCCGCATTAACCGCGTACGTCAACTCAACCCTGCTTATTGCGGTAATATTGCCCATCTGATCCGCCTGTACCTAAGGATTTGCCACAATCCCTATCTGCGTCTGCCGCGTGTACGCGCCAACCGAACGCCATGGCATTTTATCGAACTGGACGGTCATTTTTATTTGGATCTGGGACTGGGTTTGCCTACAGGCCGCAGCGAATGTGACTTTACCCCTCAAACCTACCAACTCCCCCTTGTCTGCAGCAGGGCGATGACGAGGCTGAAGAGCATTTCTGCGACATTCTGAAGGCAATGTTAATGATGTTTTACCTGCCCGTTTTTGCGCTCAATCAGTCTCAGTCCTGCGTATGCAACAAAACCGTGTTGCTTCCTGAGACCGCAAAACCTCCACAAAATGATGAACAACGCACCAATCTGATTCAAAATTTATTTTTTAACAGTCATATAATGGATGCCCGCCGCAGGTTGATACAAGACGGGGGGATTCTGTATTTTATATTGGACGAAGCCAATCCCACCAAACGCCGCCCGTTGCGCGAATTGATAGATGAAATAAACATTCGACCTCAAACAAGCGAACCGGAACGGCAAAACATGAAAACCGTTATGACGTTTTATCGCGAAATGTCCGATTTCCTGCAATCCGGCCTACCGAAACAAATAAACGAAACAACCTAGAACATTAAGGTCGTCCGAAACCATGTATTACGAACTCCACCTTACTGCCACGCCGCAACCTTCCTCTGTCCTTCCCCGTTTTCAGACGACATGTGCCGACTTGGAAGGCAAAGCCGTGCTAATCGAACTGCCCGAGGGCGAGCATCCTCAGCAACCGATGTTTTCTGCCGTAATACAGTCGGACGATTATCAAACCGTGTTTGAGCAATACGTACAAAGCTTGCGCGATGCGGGGCTGACGTTAGACAATCTTGTCTTGCCGCAATAAAGTTCAGGTCGTCTGAAAATGATTTTTCAGACGACCTCTCAGAAAGGAGCATTATTATGGGAATCCTCATTTTTAAAACCGACAAAACGAAATGGCAGAAAATGCTCATAGCTCTGTTAGGTTTATTTTTCTTAACTACGGCAATAGCCGGAGGAGATATGAATTTTCGTTCAGGTAAAAATGATAGTGATGTTTCAAGATTGGCCCATGCCAAAGCATTGGAAAGTAAATTAATTGGAGAGGAAGGGTCGAAATCCAAGCAAAGCAATAGCTTTGAAAGACTGAATAAAGAAGGAAATAGGGATAAATTTAAAAAGTTATATCATGAATCAGAAAATATTCATGGAAAGATATATGCTTTAATTTGGTTTTTCGATAATGATAAAAATCTTTACAGAAGATATAAGAATGAATTAAACAAAAATGAAGAAGTAATAATTTATCACGCAGATATTATAGTACCTTCCCCTCTGTCTGATGTTTTCCCAATGATTGAATCAGGCTATTTAAAGAAACATATTTTGTATTGAATGATCGGCAAATCATATTTGGGTAAAAATATCTACCCTGCGGATACAAACGGTTCATATACAAAAAGGCAAAAAGGTCGTCTGAATCTAATTTTCAGACGACCTTTTTGCTATTTTGACCCTATTGGAGCTGCACGTTGAAAGGCATATCGATCTTTTGCCATTGCGCGCTTTCGTAGTCGAGTGCGGCGGCGATTAGGGGGTGTTGTTCGAGCCAGTTTTGGCTGATGCGCAGGATGAAGCCTTTGCCGGTTTCGTCGGCGCGCAGTTGGGTTTGCGGCGGCAGATCCAAAGGCAGGCGGGCGCGGCAGAAAAGTGCGGCGAGGCGCAGGGAGAGGACGGCGTACCAAAGCATTTCGCTGCTGCCGACGATGTCCGCCATTTTTTTCATGTCGCCGCGGTGTCCGATGACCAGTTGCGCGAGTATGGTTTGCTCTTTGCGGGAGAATCCGGGCATATCGGCGTTTTCGAGGATGTAGGCGGAGTGTTTGTGGTAGCCGGTGTGGGCGATGTCAAGTCCGATTTCGTGCAGTCTGCCTGCCCAGCCGAGGTATTGTTTCCATTGGGCAAGGTCTTGGACGGTTACGTTTTTGGCGTGGCACAGGCTGTCCATAAAGGCTTGTGCAGTTTCGGCAACGCGTTTGGCTTGGTTGAGGCTGACGTGGTAGCGGTTTTGGAACTCGGCGGTCGTCTGATCGCGCATGTCTTCGTTCAAACCGCGTCCAATCAGGTCGTAGAACACGCCGTCGCGCAGGGCGGCTTCGGTAACGGTCATTTTGGTGAGTTCGAGTTCTTCAAACGCTGCCATCATGACGGCCAGTCCGCCGGCGAACACTTCCACGCGTTCGGGCTTGAGGCTTTCGAATTTGGCTTTTTTGACGGAACCGGCTTCAATAATACGGTCGGCGAGGTAGCGCATGCCTTTGTAGGTGATGTCGGCTTCTTGGGGCAGCTCGGCGGCGATGAGGTCGCGGATGGATTTGGCGGAGCCGGATGTGCCGATGGCGAAGTCCCAACCTGTACGCTTCATGAGTTTGCTGATGCGCTGGATTTCGTTGCGGGCGGCGGAGATGGCGGCTTGGAAGTCTTTGGCGGTGATTTTGTTTTGGAAGAAACGCAGGCTGTAAGTGACGCAGCCTAAGGGCAGGCTTTCGGTAGCGAGCGGCTGGAGGTCGGAGCCGATGACGAATTCGGTCGAGCCACCGCCGATGTCGATGACGAGCATCTTGTCGCCGTTGGGCGGCAGGGTGTGGACGACGCCGGTGTAAATGAGGCGGGCTTCTTCACGGCCTGCGATGATTTCGATGGGGAAGCCCAGTGCGGCTTCGGCTTTGGGTAGGAATTGGGCGATATTTTTTGCTACGCGGAAGGTGTTGGTCGCCACAACGCGCACTTGTTCGGGCTTGAACCCGCGCAGCCGTTCGCCGAATTTTGCCAAACAGTCCAAGGCACGCTCTTGGGATGCTTCGTCGAGGTTTTTATGTTCGTCCAAACCGGCGGCAAAACGCACCATTTGTTTGAAGGAATCGATGACTTTCAGTTGTCCGTTGTTATTTTCGCAAACTTGGAGGCGGAAGCTGTTGGAACCTAAATCGACGGATGCCAGGACGTTGGTGGGCGTAGTGGTCATGAAGGGATACCGGTGGATAAACGAAGCTCTAATGTTACTCTGTCCCGCCGTTGATTGACAATATCGCAGATCAACTTTAAACCGCCGCAATATTGCACCGTATTGATGTATCACGCATTGTCTGTTTCAAGTCAATCTGCTCATCAATGATGTACGCCACCTTTGATTCCGCACGGAGATATTCTTATAATACCCGTTTTGCAAACGCCAAAAGGTCGTCTGAAAACAAAGATAGGGTTTTCAGACGACCTTTAAACCGACTAAAACGAATGACAGTACACATGAAAACGGAAAACCTTATCTACACGCCCGAATCCCCGTCCCGCCGCCGCTTTTTACTGGCTGGCGGCGCATTGCTGCTCAGCCCTGCCGCCGCACTTGCCGGCGCGCAACGCGAAGAAACGCTTGCCGACGATGTCGCTTCGGTCATGCGCAGCTCCATCAACAATGTCAACCCGCCGCGCCTCGTGTTTGCCGATCCAAACGAAGGCGAACGCTGGCTGGCGGCGATGTCTTCCCGCCTTGCCCGCTACGTTCCCGATGCCGCCGAACGCCGCCGCCTGCTGGTCAACATCCAATACGAAAGCAGCCGCGCGGGGCTGAATACCCAAGTGATTTTAGGATTGATCGAAGTCGAGAGCGCGTTCCGCCAATATGCCATCAGCGGCGTGGGCGCGCGCGGGCTGATGCAGGTCATGCCGTTTTGGAAAAACTATATCGGCAAACCTTCGCACAACCTGTTCGACATCCGCACCAACCTGCGCTACGGCTGTACCATCCTGCGCCACTACAACAATATCGAAAAAGGCAACATCGTCCGCGCTTTGGCGCGCTTCAACGGCAGCCTGGGCAGCAACAAATACCCCAACGCTGTCTTGGGCGCGTGGCGCAACCGCTGGCAATGGGGCTGACCGCGGGGTATAAACGACTGCGGCCTGTGCAAATGCAAACCCTTTTGAATCCTGTATAATCCGCACATCTGATAATTTTAAAATTTCAGGCGACCTCAAAATCCTACCGGGTCGTCTGAAAAACCTTTTATGGCAAAAGACACCCGCATCCAAATGTTCCCGCACGAATGGCGTGCCAGCACCACCCTCTCCGGCGTTTACGCACTGCGTATGTTGGGGATGTTCTTGGTTCTCCCCGTTTTGTCCTTATATGCCGCCTCATTGCCCGGCGCGGAAAACAACAAAACCTTGGTCGGTCTAGCAATGGGTATCTACGGACTGACGCAGGCTTTGCTGCAACTGCCTTTGGGCATCGCCTCCGATAAATTCGGACGTAAAAAAACCATTTATGTCGGACTGATTGTCTTTGCCGCCGGTAGTTTTCTCGCCGCTGCCGCCAACTCATTGCCCATGCTGGTTGCCGCGCGCGCCATTCAAGGGGCGGGCGCAGTTAGCGCCGCAGTGACCGCGCTGCTTGCCGACTTGACCCGAGACGGTGTGCGTACCCGCGCAATGGCGATGATAGGCTTAAGCATAGGTTTGACCTTTTCCGTCAGCCTGGTGGTTGCCCCGATGATTGCCGATATTATCGGCGTTCCCGGATTGTTTATGCTGACCGGCATCCTGACCGTCATCAGCATAGGCGTTGTCGCTTGGATGACTCCTGATCCCGAAGTATCAAAGCTGCACGAAGACACACAGGCGCAGCCCTCTCGCATGGGCGAAGTCCTCCGAGACCGCCAGCTTCTCAACTTGGATTTCGGCATTTTCGCGCTGCACGCCGCACAAATGGCGTTGTTTACCGCCCTGCCTTTTGCCATGACGCAGCTCGGTTTGGAAAAAATCCAGCATTGGAAAGTCTATCTGCCCTCGACCATCGCAGGGCTGGTGATTATGATCCCCCTCATCATCATCGGCGAAACCCGCAACAAGCTCAAGCAAGTCTTCATCCTCGGCATCGCCTGCATCGCAGCGGCGCAAATCGGCTTATTGTTCGGCATGCACTCGATTTGGCTGATTACCGCCTATCTGGTTGTTTACTTTATCGGCTTCAACGTATTGGAAGCCAGCCTGCCGTCCATGGTGTCTAAGATTGCACCGGCCGATTTGAAAGGCACGGCGATGGGCGTTTACAATACCATGCAGTCCGTCGGGCTGTTTGTGGGCGGCGCAAGCGGCGGATGGCTGTTTCAACAATACGGCTTTGCAGGCGTTTTCACCTTTTGCAGCGTATTGATGCTGTTGTGGCTGGTCATCGCCATACTCGCCCCCGCGCCCAAACCCGTCAAAAACCTCAGCTATCCCGTCAGCCCCGCATGGCAGGAAAAACACGATTCGCTCTACCAAGCATTGTCCCAAGTCGAAGGCGTCGAAAGCATTACCTTCAGCGCAGACAAACAAACCATTTACATCAAGGCGTTGCAAAAAGGATTTGACCAAGAGGCCGCCGAAAACATCATCACAGGAGTTTAAAAAATGTCATTGAACAAAGTCATCCTTATCGGCCGTCTCGGTCGCGACCCCGAAGTCCGCTATATGCCCAACGGCGAAGCCGTCTGCAATTTCAGCGTTGCCACCAGCGAAACATGGAACGACCGCAACGGCCAGCGCGTAGAACGCACCGAATGGCACAACATTACCATGTACCGCCGCCTCGCCGAAATTGCCGGACAATACCTGAAAAAAGGCAGCCAAGTATATCTGGAAGGCCGCATCCAAAGCCGTAAATACCAAGGCAAAGACGGCATCGAACGCACCGCATACGACATTATCGCCAATGAAATGAAAATGCTCGGCGGCCGCAACGACAACAGCGGCGGCGCACCTTACGACGACGGCGGTTACAGCCAAGGCGGCTACCAACAACAAGCGCCGCAGCAACAATACCAAGCCGCCCCGCAAAACCAAGAACCCCCTGCCGCCCCCCGCCGCCAAGCCCCCGCCGCACCGGCAGCCCCTGTCGAAGACATCGACGACGATATTCCGTTCTGAATTACATAAACAACCCAACAATATTGCTTGATACAAACCGCCGAGGGTTGAGGATAGATTGGTTATCCGTATTGGATGAAAGCAATCCGTCAGACTTTGAAAGCCATTTACAAAAATGCTTTGAAATTTGGCTGCGCTTTTATTGTCGATACCCTCCAAGCACAAAGGTCGTCTGAAACTTTAATTTCGGACGACCTTTTCTTTGTGTTTAAACCGCTAAACAGTCTTATCAAAAAGCAATCAAGATACCGAATAAAACCGATTTACTCCTGCCAGATAATCTCGTGTTTAGAACCATAAGTAATCTTTTTAATATTGCGTTCAAGAGCAATTTCTTTATCTAGCTTTCCTGAATATTCTGAACCTGCCAATTTTTGAAATAAAGTAATATTCAGCTCATCATTGTGGGAAGTTGTCTTTATATCTGAAATGCCCATTGCGCTATTGCCTACTAAACCTGTCAAATGAACCTGCCTATAATCCTTAGCTTCATGGACAGTAATTTTGAAATTCCCAATATCATCCAACTTGATTTCATCATTAGCGAAAAAACAGCCGGACAATATCAAGCCGGTAATACCCAGCATAGCTACCTTAATTTTCATCGTCATTTTATCCTTCGATAGAAGCATCTTCTAATGTGCCGTCAAAATTGCCATCCATAACAATACGGTATCTTTCAACAAATCTCCATCATTGAAGCCGACAATACGCTATTTAAAATTCTTTAGAATCATAAATAAAGTCTTGAAGATGACTTTCAGACGACCTGACCGACGGTTTTACCCCTATTTATCCTGTTTATTGACAAGGCTCCAATGAGAAAAGTTCTTTGATAAGCGCTTTAGACGTATAAACCTACGAAGTATGATGTAATACTGTTTCTTACCCATTTAGAGTAAGTGTATAGATTATGGGTAACTCTTTTGCTGTATTGTCCTTGTTATTTAGAAAAAATAATAATGATACGATAAGTTTTATTATGTAATTTCAGGTTGTTTATCCATCATCCAATTTATCGTAGGAGCGATTATGCCTCAAATGAAATTTAAATTATGGCTGCCGGTGTTGCTGGCTGCCGTTTTAGCAGCCTGTTCACAATCACATCAAACAGTTGAAGCGCCTGCTGCCACCAATTCAGCCGTACCGAGCCAAAGTGCGCAAGTGGCAGAGAAATTAGGAACGGGTTGGGGCGATGAGGTGGAATCTCCTGTTCATTCTGTGGATTTGCGCCGTGTCAGTCAGGAACCTTTGGCACAAAGCGTATTAAACTACTCTTCCAAAGATTATCGCGGCCGCAGCGTCAATTCGATTGCTTTAGCTTCAGGCAAAGTGGAATTGTCTGTACGCGGTGACGATGGCAGTCTGCTGCCGATATTCCGTGACAAAGGCAACTACTATCTGCGCGGTACAGACGGACAGGCATACCGTTTGGTCTATCAAAACAACAGCAACAAAACCTTGGAAATCGTAGCCAGCGTTGATGGTTTGGATGTGATTTCAGGCAAATCGGCCAGCAAATACGCCGACGGTTATGTCTTGTACCCTCATGATTCTTTAGAAATCGAAGGTTTCCGCAAAAGCAGCAGCGCGGTGGCGTCGTTTGTCTTCAGCAGCCCCCGCGACTCTTATGCCGCCAACTCGGATAATGGCTCCATCCGCAATACGGGTGTAATCGGTACTGCAATTTTCGAACTGTACGACCCAAACCGCAGCAGAAATGAACCTCAAGCCTTTCCCGCCGATGACGGATACGCCAAACCGCCTACCCGATAAGGCATAAATAATAAAAGCGGTCTGTAAACCAAATAGGCTTCCAGACCGATTTTTATTTTGCAGTAGCAATGAAAATACAGTGGATTAAATTTAAATCAGGACAAGGCGACGAAGCCGCAGACAGTAC
>ERZ1674236.223-NODE-223-length-13420-cov-6.493528_pt1 | contig 13420 bp, 14 predicted proteins | sample MGYA00581210_ERZ1674236 | MGnify/ENA primary metagenome ERZ1674236 (study PRJEB41354, sample SAMEA4873328) | human saliva metagenome | biome: human-associated habitat [ENVO:00009003]; feature: mouth environment [ENVO:08000002]; material: saliva material...
ACGCTAACCCCTCCCGCCCTCATCTGTGTCCTGCCATGGGCGCAGCTGGTGGCAAGCGCTATCCTTTACGTAATGACTATTCAGCGTAATACTTCAATGTCGGCCAATGATTTTGGCCAGCCCACCCGCCGAGGCGTCCTTTCTGAGGGCGACCGCGTTCAGGTTCGCGACCCCAAGGGACGTTTCCACCAGGTGATTCTCGTGAGCGGTGGTCGTTTCCAATCCAACCGCGGCGGATTCAACCATAACGACGTCATTGGCCGTCACGACGGCCAGGTGATTGTCACCGAGGAAGGCCGCCAGTTCCAGATCCTGCGGCCCCTGCAGGTCGACTATGTGATGTCGATGCCCCGCGGCGCCGCCGTCGTCTATCCCAAGGACGCAGGGGTCATCACCCACATGGGGGATATTTTCCCCGGCGCGACTGTCGTCGAGGCCGGCGCCGGCTCCGGCGCGCTGTCGATGGCTCTCCTCGATGCGGTCGGCCCGCAGGGTCGCCTTATTTCCGTGGAGCGGCGCCAGGACTTCGCTGACATCGCGGCCGCCAACGTTGACCTGTGGTTCGGCCGCCGCCACCCCGCATGGGACCTGCGCGTCGGTGACGTCGACGAGGTGCTGTGGTCGGCCGAAGAGGGCAGCATCGACCGGATCGTACTCGACATGCTTGCTCCCTGGGAGAACATCGAGGCCATCACCCATGCGCTGATTCCGGGCGGCGTGCTCGTGTGCTACGTCGCGACCGTCACGCAGATGTCACGTCTCGTCGAGGATCTGCGCGCCTCCGAGCGTTTCACCGATCCGATCGCCTGGGAGGACATACGCCGCGAGTGGCACCTCGACGGCCTGGCCGTGCGCCCCGAGCACCGCATGGTGGCCCACACCGGTTTCCTCGTGGTCACCCGCCTCCTCGCGCCTGGCGTCACGCCGCAGGAGCGTTCGACTCGTCCGGCGAAGGCTGCCGAAGGCCAGGGCGGCGCGTGGGACGACGAGCCGGACTGGTCGCTGGAGAAGGTCGGTCAGCGCGTGAACTCTGAGAAGAAGGTGCGCAAGGTCCGCCGTGACGTCGTCGCGCAGGCCGACACGTGGGCGTCGGAGGGACGTGAGGCAGCGACTGATGAGTGAGGTCGAAGAACGCCAGGCACTTGAACGACGCCTGATTTCGCTGGAAGAAAAGAACGGCCGCCTCACCACCGCGCTGACGACCGCCCGCACGGAGCTGATTCGCCTACAGGGGGAGCTGGCCGACGTGTCGCGTCCTCCCCAGACTCTCGCAACGTTCGTGCGAGCGTTTCCCGCTTCACGCCAGATCGAGGTCGTGACGGGCGGCAAGCGCATGCGCGTTGCCGTCACTCCGAAGCTTGATGTCACTAACCTCTCGTACGGGCAGTGGGTGCGCCTCGACGACACGATGATCGCCGTGGCTGCGGATGACTTCCCGCGCAGCGGGCAGGTCGTCTCCGTTCTCGAGCTCGTTGGCCCCGACCGCGTGCTTGTGGCGACGGAAGGTGGAGCGGAGAATCTCCTTGAGCTGGCCGGCCCTCTACGCCACGGAAACCTGCGTCCCGGCGATTCTCTCGTCGTGGACGCCCGCTCGGGCATCGCCTTCGAGCGCATCGTGCGTGAGGATGTCGAGCAGCTGCTCACCCCCGAGGTTCCCGACGTCACATACGAGGACATCGGTGGTCTCGACGATCAGATTGCGCAGGTGCGTGACTCGATCGAGATGCCGTTTAACCATCCTGAGCTGTACCGCCAGTTTGGCCTGCGCCCGCCCAAGGGCATCCTCTTGTATGGGCCTCCCGGGTCGGGCAAGACTCTGATCGCGAAGGCCGTTGCCAACTCGCTGTCGAAGCGTGGGGGTGCGTCGACCTTCTTCCTGTCGATCAAGGGCCCCGAACTGCTGAACAAGTTCGTCGGCGAAACCGAGCGCCAGATTCGCGCCATTTTCGCTCGCGCACGGACCCTCGCAGCCGGCGACACCCCAGTCGTCATCTTCTTCGATGAGATGGAGGCCCTGTTCCGCACGCGTGGCACGGGCGTGTCCTCAGACGTCGAAACGATGATCGTTCCGCAGCTCCTCGCCGAGATGGACGGCGTCGAATCCCTCGACAACGTCGTGATCATCGGCGCTTCCAACCGCGCCGACATGATCGACCCGGCGGTGTTGCGCCCGGGGCGCCTCGACGTGCGCATCCGCGTGGATCGTCCGGACCGCGCGGGTGCCCTCGATATCTTCTCGAAGTATCTGACGCCTCAGGTGCCGATCCATGCTTCGGAAATTGAGCGTTTCGGCGGCATCAACGAGGCTGTGGCGGGCATGAGCGAACGCGGCGTCGACGCGCTCTACGCGCGCAATGAGACGACGGCGCTCTTCCTCGCAACCCTGGTGAATGGCGACCACAAGCGAATCTACCTGTCCGACCTCGTGTCTGGCGCTCTCATTGCCGGCATCGTCGAACGCGCAAAGAAGTACGCGATTAAGGACGCGCTGATGGGCGCCTCTTCCGGCCTGAGCATGGATCATCTGCTGCGCGGGGTGCACGAGGAGATGAACGAGTCGCTCGAACTCGCTGCCACCTCCTCGCCGGAAGACTGGGCTCGTACCAGCGGGCTGGCCCCTGAAATCGTCAGCGTGAAGCCGATTGGAACGGTGAAATGAGCAGCGAACGCATTATTGGAACCGAGACCGAGTACGGCGTTTACCGTCCCGGCGACGCGTGGGCAAACCCGATTGCTCTGTCGACGACGGTCGTGACCACGTACGGCGAGATCAGCCGCGAGGGCACTCCGGCCCAGGGCGCGGGCGTCGTCCGCTGGGACTACACGGGGGAGGACCCGCTCAACGACCTGCGCGGCATGCGCATGTCCCGTGCTGCGGCAGACCCGTCTTTGCTCACTGACGATCCGTACCACCTCGCACCGTCCGGTGGTTCGGAGCGCGTCGCGCGGCCGACCCCCGAAGAACTCGCCCTCCCGGCGGCGACGACCGCCGTCCTTACGAATGGCGCACGCCTGTACGTCGATCACGCGCACCCCGAGTACTCCGCGCCCGAAACGATCGGTGCGCGCGATGCGCTCCTGTGGGACCGCGCCGGCGAGGTGATCGCCCAGCGCGTCATGGCACGCCTGGAAGAACTCGGCGAAGAACCTATCGTCCTCGTTAAGAACAACACCGACGGCAAGGGTGCTGCCTACGGTACCCACGAGAACTACCAGATGCCCCGCATCACCGACCTTGATGCGATCGTGCGAGGACTCACGCCCTTCATGGTGACCCGCCCGGTCATCTGCGGTGCCGGCCGCGTGGGACGCGGGCAAAAGAGCGAGGTCCCGGGCTTCCAGATGTCCCAGCGCGCCGACTTTGTGGAGAACGAAGTCGGACTGGAGACCACTTTCAACCGCCCAATCATCAACACACGCGACGAGCCGCATGCGAATCCGGCTCAGTTCCGCCGACTCCACGTCATCGGCGGCGACGGCAACATGTTCGACGTCTCGGCCTTCCTGCGTTTTGGCACCACCTCGCTCGTCCTGTGGGCAATCGAGCAGGGCACGGACCTGCGCTGGGATTCGATCGTCATGGACGATCCCGTGCAGGAGACCTGGAACGTGTCGCACCATCCCGACCTCGACTACAAGGTGACGACCGCGGGCGGCGCCTACACGGCGGCAGAGCTCCAGCAGGTCTACTTGGATCTGGTTCTCGACACTTTTGAAGAAACGGGCACGACACCCACGCAGGCCGACCAGGAGATCCTCACGCTGTGGCAGTCGGTGCTTGATCGCATGCGCGCCGATCTCTTCTCGGTGGCCACCGAGGTCGAATGGGTGGGCAAGTACCAGCTCGTAAAGAGACAGAAGGAACGCGCCGGGCTCGAATGGAACGATCCGCGACTAGCTGCCATCGACCTGCAGTGGGCGGACCTGCGTCCCAGCCACGGCCTCGTCTATCGACTCGCGAAGGCTGGCATGGTCACGCACCTTGTGTCCGATGAGGAGGTCGAGCGCGCCGCGGACGTGGCGCCCACGAACACTCGCGCTCACGTGCGCGGATGGGCGGTGGCCAATCGACCCGACCTCGTGAAGGCCTCATGGTCCTCGCTCGTCCTCGACCCGGGCGAGGGTGACCTCGTCCGATTCCCGATCGCCGACGCGCGCGATACATCCACTCGATAAAGAATGACAGAAAGCAGAACCAATAATGTCGAATCAGATTTTCGCAGGCGGCCCGACCCCTGAAGATGACGCTCTCGAGGCGGCCGGCCAGGTTCAGGCGCGCACCTCGTCGATCGACTCCCTCCTCGACGAGATTGACTCCGTTCTTGAAACCAACGCTGAGGCGTTCGTCCAGGGCTTCGTCCAGAAGGGCGGACAGTGACGTGAGGCGTCGAGTTTTCGGCATCGAAACGGAGTACGGGCTCACGGCCGCGTCCCCGAGCGGGGGCGCCCCAATGGATGCCGAGCACGCCGCTCGCCAGCTGTTCGAGCCACTCCTGCATCAGGGGCGCTCCTCGAACCTGTTTCTGCGTAACGGCGGGCGTCTCTACCTCGACGTGGGCGCTCATCCCGAATACGCGACTGCTGAATGCGATCGTCTTGAGGATTTGCTCGAGCAGGATCGCGCCGGCGCCTCCATGCTTGCGGATTTGGCAGTTCAGGCAGACGAGGCCCTCTCCGAGCTCGGCTCAGACCTGCACTTGCACCTGTTCCGAAACAACCTTGACTCGCAGGGCAACTCCTACGGCTGCCACGAAAACTATCTTCTCCATCGGCGCCGCGATTTCCGTCAGGTCGCGGATGCTCTCGTCGTATTCTTCGTGACGCGCCAGATTCTCGTCGGTAACGGGTGGATCAACACCGCTGCGGCGACGCCGCGTCTGCAGTTCTCCCAGCGTGCCGATCAGATGTGGGACGCCGTGTCCTCGGCGACCACGCGCTCGCGTCCGATTATAAACACGCGCGACGAGGCCTTGGCTGATTCTGGCACATATCGACGCATGCACGTTATCGTCGGCGACACGAACGTCGCCGAGCCGACGACTGCCTTGAAGGTCGGTATGACGGAGCTCCTCATTCATGCGATCGAGGACGGTCTGCAGATCGAAGACCTGGCGCTCGCTGATCCGATGCGTGCAATCCGCGAGGTCAACTCCGACCTGTCCGGCTCGGCCCCCCTTGAGCTGGCCAACGGACGCGCGACGAGCGCCGTCGCGCTGCAACGAGAGATCCATGAACGTGTGCTTGCCCGTATCCCAGTCGCGGAGCTGGATCCTATACGCGCCTACGTCGTCGACCTGTGGGGCAGGGGCATCGATGCCATCGCCAGCGGTGACTGGAGCAACATCGACACCGAGCTCGACATCGCGATCAAGCACAAGCTTCTCACGTCGTACTGCGCACGCAGTGGGGCGAGCCTCACTGATCCGCGCGTGGCTCGGCTCGAGCTGTCTTACTCCGATATCACCGCTGATGGCCTGTGGGAGCGAATGGAACGCGCGGGACTCATGCGACGCCTCACGACCGTCGAGGGTGTCCATCGCGCGCAGACGATCGCGCCTGCGACGACCCGCGCTCACCTGCGCGGACGTATCATCGCAGCCGCCGAAGATGCCCGCGCCGACCTGAGCGTCGACTGGGTGCACGTGCGTCTCGATGAATCGTCGACGATTCCGTTGTCCTTGCAGGATCCGTTAGCCACAACCGACCCGCGTGTTGACGCGCTCATCGCGCAGATCGACTCTCAGTCTCCTACGATTCCCGCATGAGCCCCGAGTCGTCGTCACCTGATTCCCGCGCCGTCAGCCGTGCACGCGGTTCCTCGCAGCGCGCGGCTGCGCGTGCACAGCGCTCTCGTGGCATCTCCCGCGCATCTATGTTCCTGCGCGTTGTTCTCGCGGTGGTTCTCATCGCTGCGGGAGGTGGACTCGCCTGGTGGGCGTTCCACCCCCGCCCCGCCGCAGACGAAGCGAGCGCGCCCGAATCCGCTACCCAGTCGACAACCCTCGCTCTGTTCGACCGCGTGACCGTGTCCGGGCGCGTCGGCGCGACACCGACGATCGAGATCAAGGCCCCGCTCGAGCTCGACGGTTTCAAAGCACGCGTGCTCGAGGAAGGCAGCGGTCGTGAGATCACTGAAGGCTCACCCGTCCTCGTCTCTGTCACCGCTTTCGATGGAACTAGCGGACGCATGCTCTCCGAGTCCGGCCGCCCCCAGATGAGCCTCGGCATCGTCGGCTCCGGCCAGATCAATGACGACCTGTCACGTCTGGTCACAGGCAAGCGCGAGGGCACGCGTGTTCTCGCATTCCGTTCCATCACGATGGGTGACGGATCGCCAAATACCATCGAAGTCGACGTCGTCGATATCCTGCCTTCGATCGCAACCGGTACCTCGGTCGACGCGAGCGTCGGTCCGATGAGCGTTGAGATGAGCCCGGAGGGGCCGATCATCAGCCACATTGACACGCTGCCCGGCGGCGTCACGACCCAGACCCTTATCAAGGGTGATGGGGTGCAGGTCCACGAAGGCGACCGGGTCGTCGCGCAGTTCACGGTTCTCGGCTGGACCGACGGTACTGTGCGCGTGTCCACGTGGGAGACCGGCGTCCCCGAGGTCATCAACTTGGGAACGGCGATGAAGGGGCTCGCAACGGCCCTCGTAGACCAGAAAGTGGGGTCACGACTGGCCATCACAATCCCTCCGGACCTGGCTGCCGGTGACGACACTCTGTGTGTCGTCATCGATATCCTCGGTACAGAACCTGGTACTGCGACGAATGGGGACCAAGCACCTCAGTCGTGACCGTTCAGCTCGTGAGAGCCGTTTCGCACAAGGCTTGTGGCTTGTGGGACACTGGGAGGCATGCTGAGATGGATGACCGCCGGTGAATCGCACGGACCCGCACTGCTCGCAACGATCGAGGGACTGCCCTCCGGGTTGCATGTGACGACGGAGGACCTGCGCCGTGGCCTCGCGCGTCGTCGCCTCGGCTACGGCCGTGGCGCTCGGCAGAAGTTCGAGGCCGATGAGGTATCGATCCTGGCCGGCGTGCGTCACGGCGTGACAATCGGCGCCCCGGTGGCTATTCGCATTGGCAACTCTGAATGGCCCAAGTGGGAGACGGTGATGAGTGCCGATCCGGTCGATCCGTCGGGGCTTCTCATCGACGCGGGAACGGGAGACGAACGCGAGATCGCTCGTAACCGGCCGCTGACAAGGCCCCGGCCCGGTCACGCGGACCTGCCCGGAATGCTGTCCTACGACCTGTCCGATGCTCGCCCCGTCCTTGAGCGCGCGAGCGCCCGTGAGACTGCCGCCCGCGTTGCGCTCGGTGTGCTCGCCGAAGCCCTCCTCGAGCAGGTCGCCGGCGTTCGTCTCGTATCCCACGTCGTCTCCGTTGGGGCCCAGTACGCCACGGCCTCGTTGACGCCTACTCCCGCGGACGAGGCGGCGCTGTGCGAGGCCTCGATGCGCACACTCGATCCGGAGGATAACGCCCGCTTCGAGGCAGCCGTCGATGCTGCCAAGCAGGCGGGCGACACGATCGGCGGCGTCGCCGAAGTGATCGCATACGACGTTCCAGTCGGCTTGGGGACACACGTGACCGCGCGCGAGCGCCTCGATGCGCGCTTGGCCGCCGCACTCATGTCGATCCAATCCGTCAAGGGCGTTGAGATCGGAGACGGTTTCACGCAGGCCGCGCTGCTCGGTTCCGCGGCCCACGACGAAATCGTGCGGGGCGAGGATGGTCACCTGGCGCGCGCCTCCAACCATGCCGGAGGCATCGAAGGAGGTACGTCCAATGGCGCGCCGATCGTCGCACGCGCTGCTTTCAAGCCGATCTCGACCGTTCCGCACGCCTTGCGCAGCGTCGACCTTGCAACGGGTGAGGAAGCGGTGGGCTTGCACCAGCGCTCCGACACTTGCCAGGTGGTGCCCGGCGCAGTCATCGCCGAGGCGGAGGTGGCTCTCGTGCTCGCGGATGCCCTGTCGGATCACGCTGGCGGCCGATCGGTTGGCGAGATGCGCAGGAATCTCGAGGCGTACCTCGCGGTGGTGGGCGAGCGCGCATGAGTGCTCAGTGCCCCGTCGTTCTCGTGGGTCTGCCAGGTGCGGGCAAGTCCAAGGTTGGGCGCCTGCTCGCCGAGCGGTTGTGTGTTGACCACATCGATACAGACGCCCTCGTCGTTGAGCGCGAAGGCCGTCCGATCGCTGACATCTTCGCCACCGACGGTGAAGCGGCTTTCCGCGTGATGGAGACCGAAGCGGTCGCCGATGCGCTCACGCACGATGCCGTCGTGTCCCTGGGCGGGGGAGCTGCAGCGACCCCCGCCGTTCGGGAGCTCCTATCCGGGCACACGGTCGTCTACATCGATGCTCCCCACGAGGAGCTCGTTCGTCGAACCGCCTCGAAGACGCATCGGCCGCTACTGGCCGAGGACCCGTCCGGCACGCTCGCGCGCCTGCGCACCGAGCGGGAGCCTCACTACCGATCCGTCGCCACCATCGTCGTCGAGTCAGGGGCTGGTCCCGTCGACGACGTCGTCACCGCCATCGCCCAGCAGTTGGAGCACGCATGAGCACGATTATCCGCGTCACCGGAGAACACCCCTCGACTATTACAGTTGGACACGGACTCGGCTTCAAGCCGATCTACGAGGCCCTCGACGAGGCCGCGACGAAGGCGCTCATTATTCACGCGCATCCTCTCGCTAGCCGAGCGGAGGCCCTGGCGCAGTACCTGCGTGAACAGGGGATCGAGGCCTCAACTGCCGACCATCCCGATGCCGAGGCCGGCAAGTCAATTGAGGTTGTTGCATCCCTGTGGGACGAGTGCGGTCGTCTCCAGCTCGGACGTAAAGACGCGATCGTCGCCATGGGCGGGGGAGCGACCACCGACATGGCTGGTTTCGTCGCCGCCACGTGGCTGCGCGGCATCACCCTCATCAATGTTCCCACGACGCTGCTCGCGATGGTCGACGCAGCAGTCGGGGGAAAGACGGGCATCAACACATCGGTGGGGAAGAACCTGGTCGGTTCGTTCTACCCGGCGGCCTTCGTGATCGCCGACATGGATCTCCTCGACAGTCTGCCCGCCCCTGATCTGGCCGCCGGAGCCGCAGAAGTCATCAAGTGCGGTTTCATCGCGGACCCGGAGATTCTCCGTATCGTCCAGGCAACGGATCCGAAGGAACTCCTGCGCTCCGATAGCCCCCAGCTCGCGGACATCACGACTCGCGCGATCGCCGTGAAGGCCCGCGTCGTCTCCGCGGATCTGACGGAAGGCGGCCTGAGGGAGATTCTCAACTACGGACATACCCTCGCCCACGCGATTGAGCGTGCGAACAATTACACCTGGCGCCATGGCGATGCCGTAGCCGTCGGCTGCTGCTTCGCTGCGCGACTCGCTCGGGGGCGGGGGCAGCTGAGCGCGGACGAGGTCGCTGCGCACGACGAACTCTTCGCTCGTGTTGGCCTGCCGACCCGCTACGCGGGCAGCACCCTGGACGAACTGACACGCATCATGCTCTCTGACAAGAAGGTGCGGCGCGGCATCCTGCGCTTCGTTCTTCTCGATGGCATCGCCCACCCGGGTACCGTTGCCGTGGATCCCGTGGAGTTGTCCGGTCCCGCTCGACAGATCGGAATCGGAGCATGAGCCTGATCGTCCTGATCGGCGTTACTGGTTCGGGTAAGTCGACGGTCGCTCGCCTGTTGTCCCAGCGCTGTGGCCTACCGGTATACGAGACGGACGATGCAGTCGAGGCCCGCCTCGGCACATCGATGCGCACCCTCATCGTCGGGCGCGATCCTCGCCTTGCCGACGCCGCGCGTGACGAAGCCGAGCGCCTCCTCGGCCTCGACGAGGGCATTGTCACGCTCGGTGCCTCCCAACCCCTGGACCCCACTACTGCCTCGGCAGTTCGTCGCGCACGCGACAAAGGTGCGCAAGTCATCGAGCTGAGTGCCGATCTTTCCGCGGTATCGCGCCGAGAAGGACTGGGTGCTCCCCGTTCCGTCGGCCTCGGCGCACCACGTGCCGTGCTCACTCAGCTGATGAAACAAGCGCGCGAGGCATACGCCTCCGTGGCCGACACAACAGTGGATACGAGTGACCGCACCCCGCAAGAAGTCGCGGATTTGGTCGCACGCGCGTGTAAACTGACCCCTGATTACTGATTCCTTCTCAAGTGAGGTACCCCTGTGGCAACGACCAATGATCTGAAGAACGGCCTGGTTATGGTGATCGACGGCCAGCTCTGGCAGGTTGTCGAATTCCAGCACGTGAAGCCCGGCAAGGGCCCGGCCTTCGTGCGCACCAAGATCAAGAACGTCCTGTCCGGCAAGACCGTCGACAAGACCTTCAACGCGGGCCTGAAGATCGAGACCGCGACCGTCGACCGTCGCGACATGACGTACCTGTACCAGGATGGCACCGACTACGTCTTCATGGATCAGTCCACCTACGAACAGATCAACGTTCCCGCCGAAACCGTGGGCGACGCCCGCAACTTCATGGTGGAGAACCAGAACGTTATCGTCTCCCAGCATGACGGCACCGTCCTGTTCGTCGAGCTGCCCGCCACCGTCGTTCTGACGATCACGCACACGGAGCCCGGTCTGCAGGGCGATCGTTCTTCCGCCGGCACCAAGCCCGCGACGCTCGAGACCGGCTACGAGATCCAGGTTCCCCTCTTCATGGAGGAAGGCACCCGCGTCAAGGTTGACACCCGCGACGGCTCGTACTCGGGTCGCGTGACCGAGTAATGTCGAAGCAGCACCGCTTCACCTCGCGCACCAAGGCCCGCAAGCGCGCGGCCGACGTCGTCTACGAGGCCGACCAGCGCGGCATGGGATCCAATCCCGACGTGCTGCGCGACCTCCTGCGCGAGCGCCGCGTCATCACCGCGGCTCAGACTCCGCTCCCGGAGTTCTCGATCCAGATCATCGCCGGTGTGGCGGACAATCTGCGCCGCATTGACTCGCTGATCTTGGCGCACGCTCGCGTGCCCGGCCTGGATCGCATCGCCGCCGTCGACCTTGCAGTCATGCGCGTGGCGGTGTGGGAGATGCTGGCCAATTCGGACGACGTGTCGCCGATCGTGGCGATCGACGAGGCGATCTCCATCGTCCGTTCGATCTCCACCGACGCCTCGCCCCGTTTCGTCAACGCGGTGCTCGACGCGATCCGCAAGGACATCGCCTCCTCGTGGGCGCGGCGCGGCGGGGACGACGGGGACTTCGACGAGGCGGGGGCTGGGCAGGCCGATGGCGCGGCTGGCGACGACGGCGCTGGTGCCGGGGACACCGGAGACGCTGGTACGGCAGGCGCTGATCGGCCCAGTGATGGCGCTGCGGACCGTTCTGGCGGCGGGGAAGCCCCCGTCGGCGGGGACGGTGGTGCCGATACTGCCGGAGTCGGCGGGCAGGGGAGTGCCGACCGGACCGGTGGCGCCGACATCGGCACTGATCCCGATTGGGCCAGCGGCGCTGCCCACGTGGACGGCGGTATTGTCGGCCCCGATGGCGCCGTCACCGGCTTGGACGCCGCCGAGGGCAGCGGTCCCCACAGCGCCGATCCGGGCGCACCGGTGGCGGACCGCCTCGAGGATCTGCCTGCTCCGACCCGCGCCCTGCCCGAGGGCGCCGAGCCCGTCGAGTCCGCGGAGTTGGTCGACGACGAGCTGGACGAACTGCTCGAGGAGTACTGACCACTCGGCGACCAGTGCTGTGACTGCATGCCCGCCCTTGTTGATCGTTGATCATAAGGCGTAGCCGCCGCACTGGTCGGCGAGCGCGCGCGAAGATATACTCGCAGCGGAAGGCCTGGCCACCGGAGTTCCGCATTGTTCTCGACACGCGGTGCCAGGTATTCGTCAACTCGGCTCGCGCTGGTCTTCGATCGCGCGGAAAGGCATCCGAACGCTAATGGTGAGGAACATCCGTGAGCGCATTGGTTCTCTGCTGCCAGCGACGGTGACGAGCTCCGAACTGGTGTCGGACACCGTTCCAGTCATCCATGCCGGAGCCATGGGGCTTCAGATTTGGGGCGCTTTCGTGGGGCAGAGCGCGGGCGAGGCGATGTGGGACGAGATGGACCCCCAGGACCTCGCCGTCCGCTTGAAAGCATTCGAGATGAACCGTCTGCTGGCGGTGGACGGCGGCCCGGGCTGGTTGCACCTCGATTTCACGAACGGCTGGATCCGCGTCGTGGCGGACACGTGGGAGCCGTGGTCGATCATCCTGCCTGGAATCTGGTGGACCGGAGATATATGAGGGCATCAACCCAGAACCACTGAGGCCGAGCAATGAATGACACCAATTTAGAACAGCGGTGCCGTGTGCTGCTGGCCAGTAGACCGAGTTGCGCCTGGTTGATCTGCCGCAGCAAATGCGCAAAGCCTGGTTCGACGAGAACTCCCGTGGTGAGAACGGCGCCCTTCGTGAGCTCGCGCTCGACGACGCCCTCTGGGACCAGTTCAACCGGGACTACGACGCCTGGTACGCCGAGCGCCCCCGGCCCGGTGCGCCCGGGCGCCTCCAGCCGTGAGATGGCGGGCGCACGGCGGCGGCAGGGAGCCGGCTCCGCGCGGCGGCTACTATCGGTGGGGAGAGGTGCTGGACCATGCCGAGGCAGGAAGTATGAGACGGTTCGCAAGAACGGATTTGCTCGCGGAGGCGGGGCCCGTCGAGGAGTTCTCCGCTGAGAGCGCTCCCGAGGCGGTCGCCGACGGGATCACCGAGGTGCTCACCGCGCCCAGGTGCTTCGACGGCTCGCACATGTACGCGATGGTCGTGTGGGAGCTGCCCCCCGGCGCCGAGCGCCCCGAGGACGTGGCAGCCGACGACCCCGCGCGTTCGACGTACATCCAGTGCGCGGGCTCCACCGGGGTGATGACGGTCGAGATCCGCGTCACCGGCCAGGACGGCTCGTACAAGCATTACGTCGTCGCCCGCGAGCCGGTCGCAGATCCTGAGAGCTGGATGGGCATCGAGTGGGACCCCGGCGAGGGCGGGCCCGCCGCCGTCCGCGTCCACCCCGAGGAGGTCTTCACCGGGGAGCAGGCCGCCCCCGTGTTCCGCGCCTACGTGGTCGACGGGCGCCTGCCCGCGCCCGAACTGCTGCGCCCGCTTGACATCTGAGCGCTGGTCGTGGTCCCAGGGAGTGCGCGATTCCCTGAGTCTCCACACCATTCTCAAGGAAAGGGTGCATATTTTACTGTACTCATGGTCAGAATTGAAATATGACTCATATGAGTGGTGGGATGATTTGAAATAATTTGAGGTCAAATGATTTGAATTACTAAGATGAACGTGTTCCGTTTCATATATTCTGTCAGACAATTCGATCGCTGGGCCTGGTACCCTTGAGGTAGCTCTATTTGTCAGATTAGGGTTACCAGATCGGAAGAGCACCGT
>ERZ1674236.224-NODE-224-length-13395-cov-7.563493_pt1 | contig 13395 bp, 12 predicted proteins | sample MGYA00581210_ERZ1674236 | MGnify/ENA primary metagenome ERZ1674236 (study PRJEB41354, sample SAMEA4873328) | human saliva metagenome | biome: human-associated habitat [ENVO:00009003]; feature: mouth environment [ENVO:08000002]; material: saliva material...
TGGGGCCTCGGCGATAGAGACGCGTTGGAGGCATGCGTGCGCCCCGCGTGTCGACAATCACGCGGGGCGCACTATTCAGGAGGCCTCAGCCCTGGGGTGCGGCCGGGGGCTGACCGCCCTGACCCGGACCGCCCGCCGGGGGCTGACCGCCAGCCGGCGGCTGGCCACCCTGTTCCGGACCACCGGCCGGGGGCTGTCCACCCTGTTCCGGACCACCGGCCGGGGGCTGTCCGCCCATCCCCATGCCGCCCTCGCCAGCGGTCGCCGAGGTCTCGGTGCCGTCAACGCTCACCGTGTAGGTGGAGCCGTTGGCCATGCCGGAGGTCGAGTAGATGACGTTTCCGAAGGCCTTGAGCGAGGTGTAGGTGCCCAGGACCGAACCGTTGGCGTCGGTGATCGTCACCGTGGACCCGGCGGATCCGGTCGCGGAGGCAGAGATCCAGCCCTGGCTGTCGGTCGTGGTCGGCGTCTCCACCATCTCGTTGGTGGCGAAGGCGATGACCGTGCCGCCCGTGATGTTCATGGCGCCGTTGGAGTCGAGGCTGCTGTTCGCGCCGGAGCCGGGCCGTAGACCGTGGTCGTGCCGCCGCTAATGGTCAGCGAGCCGTTGGAGTCGATGCCGTCGCCGTTCGCGTTGACGGTCACGGTGCCGCCGGTGATGTTGATCTGCTCGCCGGTGTCCTCCATGGTGCCGCCGCCGTCAGCCATGCCACCGGGGCCCATGCCACCGGGGCCCATCTGCTGGGTCGTGGTCGTGGTGTCGGTCGTGGTGGTCGTATCGGAGTTGGACTCGGCGACGGCGGCCAGGCCGGCCTCGACCGTGATCGAGCCCGAGGCGTTGATGCCGTCGTCCGTGGAGGTCAGGTCGACCGTGCCGTCGGAGATCGTGATGAGGCCGCCCTCAAGGGCTTCGTTCGACTGCGTGACGGTCACGGTTGCGCCGTCGAGGACGGCCGCGACCTCGGTGTGCACGCCATCGTCGCTGGAGGCGGCGGTGATCGTGCCGGAGCTCAGGCGCAGGGCGCCGTTGGAGTGGATGGCGTCATCCCCGGCGTCGATGGTGGTCGTGCCGCCGTCGACGATGATGTAGGTCTGAGCCTTGATACCCTTGGTCGAGCCCGTAGAGGGCTTGCCGGCAGAGGCGCCGCCGCCCGAGGTGATCGACAGGGTGCCGCCGGTGATGATCGCGTCGGTGTACGCGTCGATGCCGTCGCCGCCCGACGTCAGGGTGACGGTGCCGTTCACGATGGACACGTAGCCCTTGGTGTCGTCATTGTCCTGGTCGGACTTGAGGGCGTCGCCGCCGGAGTTGACTGTGACGGTACCACCGGCCACGGTCAGGGAGTCCTTGCCGCGCAGACCATCATCCGAGGCGGTCGCGTTGATCGTGCCGCTCAGGACGTACAGGTCGTCCTTGGAGGTGATCGCGTCCGAGGCGCCGGAGGTCACGTTGAGCGTGCCCGAGCCGGTGATCGTCAGGTCCATGTCGGCGTAGATCGCGGCGTTTGCGTCCTCGGTGCCGGTGTAGGTGCCGTCGGTGATCGTCGAGGTGCCCTCGGGACAGGACGAGGTCGTCACCGCTGGTCGCCTCGATCGCGGCGCCCGTCGAGGAGGTGATGGTCGCGTTGTCGAGAATCAGGACGACCTGGTCCTCAGTTCCTGCGGCCACGACGACCTTGCCGGTGAAGGAGCCGCTGAGCTTGTAGACACCGGCCTTGGAGATGGTCAGCACGCCGTCGCTCACGCTCACGGCATCGGACGAGGAAGTCGCGGTCGTGCCGCTGAGCGTCACGTCGACGGCGTCCGATGCCTTCCAGTCGCTGTCCTCTACGTAGGAGGCCTTCGCGTTCGAGGCCAGGGCGTCGGCCGCGGTGGGTGGCGCGGTCGTGTCGCCGTTGCTTCCGGAGGCGGCAACGGTCGCGGTGGCCGCGGTGGAGCCGGAGCCGGAGGAGGTCACGCCCGAGGAGCTGCAGGCGCCCAGCGCCAGCATTCCAACGAGGGCGATCGCGCCGATCGTCCGGGCGGGGGTCCAGATTGTCTGCAGGGCTTTCATGTGTATGTCTCTTTCGTGTGATTAAAGCTTGTGTTTCTTATGGTGAGCGCTTTCGTTTCGCGTGCTGTCGAAACTGCGGGCGCCGTTATGAGGTCTGTCAGGCCGCCATCGCGAGGGATGTGGAGTGCGCGAGCTCGGGGACCTCCACGTACTCGTGAAAGTAACGGTCGAGCGTGCGGTGCCACTTGTTCGCGGGCAGGTGGTGCATGGCGGCCATCGCGGTCCCGTACTTGGAGATCTTCACGGGTCGCACGCCGCCCTCCCACAGGAGGTGGTCGACGATCGAAGGGGTCGCGCCCGACTTCGTTTCGATGATGACCAGGTCGGGGCGAGCAACCTTGGTGCCGTCCGTGCGCAGCGAGCGCCACAATAGGCCTGTGTCCACCGTCGCGCGTCCCACGTCACCGGGCAGAAGCAGGGTGTTGCGCACGTAGGACCCAGCCAGGACCGGCTCGAGAGCTGGCACCAGGTGGCCATATCCCGTCTTCTCGACCTTGCCAGCCACCCACGTGCGGCGCTCACCCGCGAGAGGGGCCCCGGCCTCGTCCCAAGAGATCGGCATCCGCTTCTTGACGGTCACGCCGCGCGGACCGCGGGTCTTGACCTCCAGGAAGGACGCGCCCGATGTGAGGTAAGAGCGGGTGCGGACCTTGAAGCGGCGGCGACGCTTGAGCGCGGTCAGCAGGTACGAATCCATGTCGGGGGTGTCGTAGTAGGTGGAGGCGTAGCCCTGGGACACCTGGCCGTCGATCTGCAGAACCTTCGTGTCCTCAGGGAGGTGGCTCAGAATCGCCGAGGCCGTGGCCGCGTCCAGCGCGTACTTGCGGTCCACTCGGGTCAGCATCGCCGCGCGCTTATTCAGGTCGTCGAGGCCGATCGCGTCGAGGTCGGCGAGAATCGAGTTCAGGGTGGCGTTCATGGGTCGTGTCCTTGGTAGTGGCGGTCTGCGGGGTGGCGGTCGTGGCGGGCTGGCGGGCCGGCGGGCCGGAGGGTCAGGCGACCTTCGAGCGAACGTCCACGAGAGTCAGGTCGTTCACGAGATCGAGCTTGACGACGCTGACCGAGGCGACGGACGCGCCGAGGCGCTGCTCAAGGGTCGCCTTCAGCTCGGCGGGGTCGGCGATCGCGCGGTCCAGCTGGACGGTCTGCGAGGTGTAGCGGCCGAAGAACAGCTTCGAGTCACCGAAGGCCAGGGCCACGAGGATCAGTGCGATGAGGCCACCGAGCAGCGGGGTCACCGCTGAGGACATACCCGTCAGCAGGCCGAGAGCCAGCGACGCGAAGTAGTAGGCGATCTCCGTCTGCGAGATCTGATCCGAACGCAGTCGGATGATCGAGAGAACACCGAAGAGGCCGAGGCCCAGGCCCGCGCTCACGGTCGAGTTCGCGAGGATGATCGTGACGGCAAGGACACCGACATTCACACCGAGGAAAGCTGCGACCAGGTCAGCGCGGCGGTGCCGTGGGAAGTACAGGCCGAACACAAGCGCGGCCATGGCAACCAGGTCAATGGCGATCAGAATCAGGGCGGTCATTGGTGTCTCCTTTTGTCGATGCACCAATTTCCCCACGTGACCCTATGAAGAACCTATGAAGCTCTCATATTTCTCATATGACTTTTGGGAGTGTTGCTGTGTGGCGCCGCTGGTGTTCCGGGCACCGGAGGGCCCGGCCGCCCGCGAGGCTATGGCCTCATTTCGTTCGGCGCCGCGCCTCGAAGCCCGCCCGTGCCCTCCGGTCCCTCCGGCGCCCTCCACACCAGTGACGCCAGTTGCTGATATGCGCTTCGGCGCGTCGTCTCGAAGCCCGGCCAGGCCCCGCCGCCGCCCACTAACACCGCAGCCTGGCCCCTCACCCGCGACCAGGCCATACGAGCGCGAAAAGATTCACCCTGCTCGCCTCCATCAGCACCCACGCGCGAAATAGTTCGCCCAGCGCACGCAAAACACCCCAAAATCGGCCTTTTTTCGCCTGCTGGGCGAATTTTTTCGCGCCGATGTGGCCAGAGTCGACTCACAACACCTGCCGACCACCTTGCCTGAAACCGATGACACCAATGCGGGTGGCTCACTGCCTCGATATGAAACCGACGGCACCTCTGCGAGCTCCTTTCCGCACACGGTTGAAACCACTGACACCTTTGCTCGCACGAAACGGCCAATTCCGGGCCATTTTCTGCCCGCAAAGGCGTTGCGGGTTTCATGCACCCCTCGCCGAGCACCCGCAAAGGCGATCACGGTTTCACGAACCGCTCCCCAACCGCCCGCAAAGGCATCCCCGGTTTCACCCTCGCCGGACGCTACGCCCACAGCCCAAACCTCGCGTGGCGTGCGCACACGCCACAACGCCGGTGGCACACTGGCCACATGACTGACACCCCCACTCCCCGAGCCCGCGCGAACGAGCCGGCCCAGGCCTCGTCCCTCCCGTCCCTGGCGGTTACCGGCGCATCCGGGAACGTCGGAGGTACCACCGCCCGACTCCTGTCCGAGCGCGGCCTGCCCCTGCGCCTGCTCGCGAACACTCCGTCGCGCGCGCCCGAGCTGCCGGGAGCCGTCGCGGTGAAGTGCTCGTACGAGGACACGCTTACGACGCGCGTCGCGCTGGAAGGCGTTGACGTCCTCTTCATGGTGTCCGCGCCCGAGAGCGAGGACCGCCTGTCCAAGCACCTCGCCTTCGTCGACGCAGCCGCGGCATCCGGGGTGCGCCACATCGTGTACTTGTCGTTCATGAACGCGGCGCCCGACTCGACGTTTACCCTGGCGCGCACGCACTTCCACACGGAGGAACGCATCAAGGCGTCGGGCATGACCTACACGTTCTTGCGCGATAACTTCTACGCGGACTTTTTCGTGGAGTTGCCGGACGAGGAGGGTCGCATCCTCGGGCCCGCGGGCGACGGGCGCGTGGGCGTGGTGGCGCGCGAGGACGCGGGGCGCGTGGCCGCGGGGATCCTGGCGGATCCGGGGCACTACGAGAATAAGACTCTCGACGTGACGGGCCCCGAGGCCTTGACCCTCGACGAGATCGCCGCAATCCTCACCCGCACGTGGGGTCGGCCCGTCACCTACGTGCGCGAAACCGTCGAGGAGGCGTACGAGTCGCGCAAGAAGTGGCCTGCCGCCCAGTGGGAGTATGACTCGTGGGTGTCGACCTACACGTCGATCGCGCGCGGCGAGATGGACGTCGTCTCCACGACGGTGCGCAACGTGACGGGCCGCGACCCGCTCACCTTCGAGGAGGTCGCCCGCGCGGCGCTCGCGTCGGGCCGCTGACTGTCACGAGTGTGGCTTGCTGGGCCCCGGCTTCGTTTCTCTTCTCAGGGACGAGGCCGGGGCTGCCTCATGCGCTCATGCTTGCTGCCTCCATCACACTCCTGGTAGCGTCGCGGCATGAATACCACGCCACTGAGCACCCTCGCCCGGCGGCATGGCTACGTCCGAGGGGAGTGGTAACCGTGGCTCGGCCTTCCTCATTTTTGGCGAGAAAACCCCACGACAGTTCTCCTCGGGGCGTGGACCTGGTGGCGCGCAACTTCTGGAAGCTCACTGCGATCGCCATTGTCGTTAACGCCGCCTTGGTGATGGGCGCCTACTGGGTTTCCTCATTCACTCGCAGCAGCGGAATACCCCTCCTTTTCATCTGGTTCCCCCTGTATCTGTGCGCAGCACTTCCCCACCTCATCGAAAAGAGTGTGCGCCCATTCTGGTCATCACATCCCCGTTTCGAGGACGGCTCCATCGTTATTTGCGGCAACCACCAGTCCATCGCGCTCATCACGACCGGACTTCTGCTCTACGCTTTCGCGGGCTGGACGATGGCCGCAGGTTTCACGACCGGACAACCCTTCCACGCCGCGATATATGTGTTCGCCGTTGCATCCATGGCCTACCTTGAGTGCAGCCGCAATCCCGGCAAGGATCTCGTCATCGCCATGACTGACAAGCAAAAGACAACTCTGAGCCCCGAGGGAATTTCCTTCCACTTCCCGGAGCTGCTGTCCGTCGAGGAAGATTCAAACGACCGTGACGTCACCATCCTGTGGACAGATAACGTCACCATCCACACCGTCAGCAGTCCAACAATGATTCTTCACGCAGACCCTGACATATACGACGGACCGTGGAGCATCTCCTCCGAGCACATCGGCATCCCCTTCACCGGCCTCGACACCCTCATGCGGCACTTCAACGAGCACCCCGAGGACCGCCCACTCCTGGCCACTCCGCAGGGCGTCGACCTCGTCGACGACATCCTCGCCAACGCCCGCGCAGCACTCACAACCCCACAAAGGAGCCACGCATGAGCACCAAGAAACGCATCCTCGTGACGCTGATCGTCGCGGTCCTGGCCGCGATCGTCATCTTCCCGATGCTGCCCCTCGAATACCGCGACCGCGTCGTCGCGGTCCTCACCCACCCGCTGTACTACCTGGGCTTGGGTAACTGGTGAGCGCTCCGATAGAACGCGCTTAACTCACGAAGGCGGCGGGTTCGTCCACGAGTGAATCCAGCACTCGGAACGCCGCACCCCGAACCGTCAGCGATGCAGAATCCGGCAGCACCTCAACGATCGGCGAGGACCACGGGGCCTGCAGCGTGCGCGTCTCAATCTCCTCGCGCGCCGGATCCAGCAGGGCACCACTCAGCTCAGCGACGGCACCGCCCAGCACGACGTGCGGGATATCCATCGCGTTGATGACCCCCGACAACACGCGCCCGAGGGCCGCCCCGGCCTCCATCAACACGGCGCGCGCACGTTCCTGCTCGGCGCCCTCCGAAGGCGACTCTGAGGTCTTCGCCCCGGCCTCGTCGACGAGGCCAGCGCGACGCAGAATCCCGCGCGGCCCGGACCCCGCGGGGGCGCCCACATGCTCGGCGAGGGCGCGCACACCCAGGTAGGCCTCGAGGCATCCACGCGCACCGCAGCGGCACAGCGGCCCATTGGGATCCGCGCACATGTGCCCGATTTCGCCGGACCAGGCGCGCGCCCCGCTCATCGGCCGATGATCGACGATGACGCCCGCGCCGACGCCAACCTCACCCGACACGTACACGAAAGTCGACGGACCACCGGCCACCCCCGGTCGCGTGTAGGCAACCGCGTAGGCCGCCAGGTCCGCTTCGTTCGCGACGACCACCGGGTTCAGGTCGGCGAGCGGGGCAAGTAGCTGGTCGTGCGGGATATCGCGCCACCCCAAGTTCGGGGCGAGCGCGAGCCGGGTCGGCGACACCAGGCCCGGCAGCCCAACGCCCGTCCCTAGGAACAGGGAGCCGGCGGGCAGGGTGTCTTCTAGCAGAGTGTGGGCCTCCTGGGCCGCGAGCGCCATCGTCTCCTCCGGCGAACTGTCGGCGAAATCCCGCTCAATCCGTCGGTGCCCGAGCTCCCTTCCTGCGAGGTCGACGAGCATGACGTCAAGGCTCGCGACGTCCACTTCGATGCCGAGGGCGACGGCGCTGCCCTCCGCGGGGGTGAGGCGGTTGGCCGGGCGGCCACGGCCGCCGCCGTCGCCGGGTTCGAGTTCTCGCACGAGTCCGGCACCCACCAGGTCGTCCACGAGGCGCGATATCGTCGCGCGCGTCATTCCGGTGCGCTGCGAGAGGCCTGCGCGCGTGACCTCGCCCGGCGAGGCGAGGACATTGCGCAGCACCGTCGACATGTTGGATGCGCGCACGTTTTCCGACTTCACGCCGCGGTTCTGAGTGCCCATCCCCCGCTCCGAGGGGCGTGGCGAGGCAACCGGGCCGCGACTGATGCGGCCGGCGACGTTGGCGCTGTCGGAACGGGTCGGCATGGACTCAGGCTACCGTGTCGGGGTAGCGGTTCCGCGAGTTTGAGGTATCGGCAGATGCCAACTGTTACAAACGTCGTCAATCCGACGCATTTTCAATCGGTCTTTCGGGCTGTATGTTACAAACGTCGTCATTCCGACGCCAAAAACACCGAAAAGAGCCAATTTTCGCCCTAGATTGACGACGTTTGTAACACCAGTCGAGAAAGACGGGCTGAAATCTCTCCGGATTGACGACGTTTGTAACACCGACGCAGCTCAGCTCCTCAACAAACGCCCGTCACGAGCAGATTTCCCCAGGATGCATGTGCTCTTCAAGTTATCCACAGGCAACCGCATAATACTTGCACCAGTTGACTTAAAGCAACACAGTCAGATCATCGCGAGAAATCCAACCGTGGGAGCACATCATGACTGACAACGAACGACCGTCACTTCGGGCCATCCGAGAATGTCTCATCTCACCAAGGGAAGACCCGAATCGGATGCGCGTGAGCCGGGCAGCCCACAAAGGAACGCTCGTCAGGATCGCGCGAGGAATCTACCTACCCGCTTCAACTCTCGAAGGCCACCCCCTCTGGCTCCAAAAAACGATCATTCGCGGGTCACGCATCTGTGCCCTGACCATGCGAAGGCGCGATTACGTTCTCGCTGGCGAATGTGCGGGATGGATCCTAGGCCTCCCCGTCGATACCGACAGGGGGCCGATTACCGCCTATGCGCCAATCAATCGCGGAGAACGGAAACTCTTCTTCGATGCGGTTCGCATCGGTTCCAAACTGGTTATGCCGGTGGGTCAAGCCTCAATCATCCGAACATCTCTCCCGGCACACCAGATCGCGGACGGCTTCGCTATCCCTTTTGCTCCGCGCATCCTGGTCGACTGCGCGCGGCTAGCCGCAGAGGAGCAGGCCTTCACGCTGACGTGCGCTGGTATGGCTCGCTTGGCGAGCTACTCACGCTTCGACCAGCTCGCCTCTCGCGAGCGAGCCGAACAGGCGCGCCACAATCTTCTGCAGGAACTTGCCTCACTCCCCCGCTCGAGCCGCGGCACTAGTCAAGCTCGATGGATCATTTCCCACGCAGATGCCGGATGTGAGTCCCCTGGAGAATCTCGAGTGCTCCACGCGTTGATCCTGGCCGGAATCAAGGGGATCACCACTCAGGAGGAGGTCCGCTGCGACGGGCGAACATTCTTCATCGACATCGCAATCCCCGGTCTGAAAATTGCCATCGAGTTCGATGGACGCATCAAGTATGGCGACAGCGTTCAGGAAGTACATGACAACATCGAGGCCGAACAACGCCGGGCTCGACTTCTCCAACTCGCCGGGTGGCGCATCATCCGTATTCGCTGGTCCGATCTGCAACGTATCGACGAGGTTGTCGCGCAGGTTCTCATTGCAATCAAACAGCGCGGCGGCCACTGAGTACCGCTTCGACACATCCGTCGTACGGACTTGTCGGAGGGCCTTGACGAACTCGCACACAGGTATTAAGTTTTACCCCACAACAAATAAATTGTGACGACGCAAACACGGCGCGCAACGACCGCGCGACCAAACACGCGAGTACGGCACGCGGACCAACATCCGCCGCGACACAACAACCCGCAGCGCCACCGACGACGCGGCACCATCCCCCCTCCAACTGAACACCGACGTTCGAAAGGACACCACCATGACAACCACCCCCGACAACAAGTTCTCCTTCGGCCTGTGGACGGTCGGCTGGAATGCGGTCGACCCCTTTGGTACGCGGACCCGCCCGGTCCTGGATCCGTGGGAGTACACGGAAAAGCTCGCGGAGGTCGGCGCGTGGGGCATTACCTTCCACGACAATGACGTTTTCGATTTTGATGCGTCGGATCAGGAGCGTCACGACCGCGTCATGAAGGTGAAGGAGGCGGCCGATGCGGCTGGCCTCGTCATTGAGATGGTCACGACGAACACGTTCACGCACCCAGTTTTCAAGGATGGCGGCCTGACGAACAACGACCGTTCGATCCGCCGTTTCGGCCTGCGCAAGATCCTGCGCAACGTGGATCTGTCTGCGGAGATGGGCGCGACGACCTTCGTCATGTGGGGCGGGCGCGAGGGCGCGGAGTACGACTCGTCGAAGGACCTAAATGCGGCGTTTGACCGCTACAAGGAGGGCCTGGATACGGTCGCCGCCTACATCAAGTCGCGCGGCTACGACCTGAAGATTGGCCTGGAGCCGAAGCCGAATGAGCCTCGCGGTGACATTTTCCTGCCGACGGTCGGCCACGCGCTGGCCCTCATCGCGCAGCTTGAGCACGGTGACATCGTGGGCCTGAACCCGGAGACGGGCCACGAGCAGATGGCCGGCCTGAACTACACGCATGCGCTCGCGCAGGCGCTCAACGCGGGCAAGCTCTTCCACATTGACCTCAACGGCCAGTCGGGTATCAAGTACGACCAGGACAAGGCGTTCGGTCACGGCGACCTGGCCAGCGCGTTCTTCACGGTTGACCTGCTGGAGAACGGCTTCCCGGGCGGCGGCCCGCGCTACGAGGGTCCGCGCCACTTCGACTACAAGCCGAGCCGCACGGAGGGCATGGAGGGCGTGTGGGAGTCCGCGCGCGCGAACATCGAGATGTACCTGACGCTGGCGGCCAAGGCCCGCGCGTTCCGCGAGGATCCGGTCACCCAGGAGCTGCTCGAGGCTGCATCGGTTCCCGAGCTGGGCGAGTCGACGCTGGCCGCGGGCGAGTCCCTCGAGGACTTCCTGGCGGATCGCAGCTCCTACGAGGAGTTCGACGCGCAGGCCGCCGGCGAGCGCGAGTACCACTTCGTGGAGCTGTACCAGCAGGCGATGCGTCACCTGATCGGCTGATCGTCTCTTCGACGAGGAGTTGTGTGATGGGCAAGAGGCCTTTCGTTGCGGGTGTCGATTCGTCAACGCAGTCATGCAAGGTGGTCGTGTGGGATCCGGTGTCGGGCGAGGTGGTGCGCGAGGGTCGCGCGCCGCATCCGGAGGGCACCGAGGTTGATCCACGCGCCTGGTGGGACGCGTTGAACGAGGCCGTGGCTGCGGCCGGCGGGTTGGATGACGTGCGGGCGCTCAGCGTGGGCGGCCAGCAGCATGGCATGGTTGTGCTGGATGAGCGCGGCGAGGTGATTCGTCCGGCGCTGCTGTGGAATGACACGAGGAGCGCGGGCGCGGCTCGGGATTTGATCGCGGAGCGCGAGGGGGATTCGACGGGCGAGGCCTGGTGGGCCGATGCCACGGGCTCGGTTCCCGTCGCGTCGTTAACGGTCACGAAGCTGCGGTGGTTGGCGGATCACGAGCCGGAGGCTGCGCAGCGCGTGGCCGCGGTGTGCTTGCCGCACGACTATTTGACGTGGCGGATCGCGGGCGGTTTCGAGCGCTTTGGCCTGGAGGGCTTGGCGACGGATCGGTCGGATGCCTCGGGGACGGGGTACGTGGATCGGTCGGGGTCGGCGTATCGGCGTGACATTCTCGCCCAGGCGCTGCGTTGTGACGAGGCGCGGGCCGAGCGCATCGTGCTGCCGCGGATTGCGGAACCGTACGAGGTCGTGGCTCACGGGGACGAGGCGCGCGGCTGGGGCGAGATCGCCTTGGGTCCGGGCGCTGGTGATAACGCGGCGGCGGCCCTCGGCGTGGACTTGGGTCCGGGCGCGGCAATGCTGAGCCTGGGGACGTCGGGCGTGGTCGCAGCGGTGTCGGAGTCTGCCGTGTCGGATCCATCTGGCCTGGTCACGGGCTTTTCGGACGCGTCGGGCCGGTGGCTGCCGCTGGCGTGCACGCTGAACGCGTCGCGGATTATCGACGCGATGATGCGGGTGACGGGCCTGGGGTACGAGGAGTTCGACGAGGCCGCCCTGTCGGTTCCAGACGCGGGAGGTCTGCGCCTGATCCCGTACTTCGAAGGCGAGCGCACCCCGAATCTGCCGGATGCGACGGCGACGTTGGAGGGCATGACACTGGTGAATTGCGACCCCGCGCACGTGGCTCGCGCGGCGGTCGAGGGGCTGCTGACGCTCATGCGCGGGGCTCTGGACGCGGTGCGCGCGCAGGGTGTGCCCATCAAGCGGGTGGTTATGGTCGGCGGCGGGGCGCGGTCGAGAGCGGTTCGGGCCCTGGCCTCGGGCATCCTGGGGGCCGAGGTGGAGGTCCCCTCCCCCGCCGAGTACGTCGCCCTGGGGGCGGCGAAGCAGGCGGCCGCCCTGAACGTGGCGGACCTGGGGGCGGGCGGGCAGACCCACCACTGCGCGAACCGGTCGGGCGGATCCGATGTTTGACGAGACGATCACTCGTTGGGGAACGCACAGCGCGAAGTGGGACTTGCTGGCCGCGCACCTGGGCGAGGATGCGCTGTCCCTGTCGGTCGCGGACATGGAGTTCGCGACGTGCCCGGATGTGTCGCGCGCGATCGTGGCGGGCGCCTACTTCGGCGACAAGCTCTCTCTCCCCTGTCGGACACGACGAACATCGCGTCGCTGGCGACGGGCGTGAGCCTGTTTTCGCACATCCGCCACATCATGTGGACGACCGTGCCGGTCATGCTGGTGTCGTGCGCGACCGCCATGTTCAACGCGGTCGTTTTCCAGGGAGTGTCCTTCTCGAACTCGGTCGCTGCCTCCGTGAAGGGCTTCAAGGTCGACATGGTCGGCAAGAGCGGCTTCCAGGGAAATTGCGTGCAACTTTTCAGGGAGGATCGTGTTCCCCCTGCTGACGAGGCCACAGTTACGTCTTGTGGGCACACTTGCCGCACCGGGCCCTCGTCGACCTCAACATAGCAAATCAACCTGTCAAGGTACTTAAGTATCCAGCACCGTGTAGAGTGCAATATTGTCAAGCTACAAAGGGGTGACAGACACAGCAGGATAGTCATCATCATGGGTCTCGTTCCCCACCCGCCACGAGAGAGTCCTCAACATATGGAAGCGACACCACATCATGAGTTCAGCGCACTCTACACATCGGAGCCCCAACTCACGCGAGCGCTGGCCGCAGAATTCCGCCACGATCCGAAAGCGACTGAGCGCTACTTCTCGTCCCTGCTGGGCGTAAAGCTTGGCGAACTCACCGACGTGGGGTGCGAGAAAGATGAGCGCGTAGACATTCTTCTGGAATTCGAGCACAAAACCATTGCCATCGAAGCCAAGATTGACCACGAGATCAGTGAGGATCAACTAGAGCGAGAATCGACGGTCGCCGATTACCTGATGCTACTCGTCCTTGACGTCGACGATGCAGCGGATTACCAACACATGGTCGCCCGAGTTCTGACCTGGGATAAAACACTCTCCAAGTTCCCCGAGCCTCGCATTCTACTGTCAGACGTCGAGTCTCTTTGCACAATAAAAGTCCAGGTGGAGCGGGTGCTGCGCAAGACGCTGAGAAATATGACGATCCCAGACGGGTGGGACCTCAGAATTGAGCGCGGAGCATCAGGAAGGCCGGGGATCACTGTCAAGTCCCCAGAGCTTCCTAACGAAGATCAGCTCATTGGACAGATCGAGGTAACACATGACTCAATGAAAAGTACTCTAAACGAAGTACG
>ERZ1674236.238-NODE-238-length-12704-cov-33.893905_pt1 | contig 12704 bp, 11 predicted proteins | sample MGYA00581210_ERZ1674236 | MGnify/ENA primary metagenome ERZ1674236 (study PRJEB41354, sample SAMEA4873328) | human saliva metagenome | biome: human-associated habitat [ENVO:00009003]; feature: mouth environment [ENVO:08000002]; material: saliva material...
CGAGGCAACACCGTACTGGTTTAAAGTTAATCCACTATAAAAGGTCGTCTGAAACATCAAGCAAAGACATCACCCCTTGTCAATATTCTGTCATTTCATTTTTCGAAAGTCCGCCATGCTGACCATTACCACCTGCCTCACCTACCCCGAGCCGCCGTCCAACCTGCTGCCGTTAGCGGACGCACTGACGCGCGACAACATCCCTACCGCCTTCGAGCCCTGGCAAAACCGCCCGAAATCCGCCTTCATCCTGCCTTTGTGCGCATGGGATTATGCGGCGGAGCCTGAAGCGTTTGGGCAGTGGCTGACCGAAGCGGAAGCGTGCGGGCAAAGGTTTATCAACCCCGTCGGGCTGATGCGTTGGAACATGGACAAACGTTATTTGTGCGATTTGGCAGAATGGGGGGCGGACGTGATTCCGAGCATGCAGACGTCGTCTGAAAAAGAAAAATTGGAAGACATTTTAAAAAATCGGGGCTGGCGGGAAGCGGTCGTCAAACCCGTTATCGGGCAGAGCGGGCGCGGCGTGGCGAAAATCAGGGCGGGAGAAGTGTCGTTGAAGGCGGAGGATTATCCGCAAGGCGTCATCGTCCAGCCTTATATCCGCGAAATCGAAACGGCGGGCGAAACCTCGCTGGTGTTTTTGGAAGGGCGTTTCAGCCATGCCGTACTGCGTATGCCACCCCAAGGCGAATGGCGCGCCAATTCCGCCTACGGAGTCGCCGTCAGCCCTGCCGCGCCGCCGAAAAAAGCAATCGAAACCGCACGGCAGATATTGGACATGCTGCCTGAAATACCGGCATACGCCCGCATAGACGGGACACTGATCGGCGACAGGTTGCTGCTCAATGAATTGGAACTCGTCGAACCCGCCCTTTACCTGCATACCGCTAAAAACGCGGTTGCCGATATGGTGCAGGCGGTAAAGCGCGTTATCGCGGGTTGATGATAAAGAACCAATGCAAAAAAGGTCGTCTGAAAACAAAGGTAGCGGGTTTAAACCGTGCTATTCTTTTGTTTTCAGACGACCTTTTTAGTAAAACCGACTGCGTTCGGCAGTCAACCTTTGATCGGTATTACAATTTGGGCTCCCCCATCCAGACTGCGGCGAGTGCGACGATGGATACCAAACTGATGATCATGATTAGATTTAAAAACAAAATTGACATATAGCCTCCGAAATGTTTGCTGTTGTGTTTATTATTGATACTGCCGTTCGGTATCATGGCGTACCGTAAGGCAGTGGCGGCTTTACGCGGATACCCTTTTATAGTGGATTAACTTTAAACCGGTACGGCGTTGCCTCGCCTTGTCCTGATTTAAAGTTAATCCACTATATTGAACCGCTTTGCCGGGCGGGTAGAATAACATTGCCAGAATAGTTACTTTGTGTATTTACCTAATTTATCAGTAAGAAAAAGGCAATAATTATCAACAATCAATAAAAAGCACTATCACTTTCGGATGTTTTTTATCAAACATAGCTCATTAACAGGAAAACTTTTCCAAATCTCTATTTTTATTTGATTTATGCACAATTTTCATATCCGTTTCCGCCGCACGGCGCTCATAGCCGGTGTGGTATTTTTGCCTTTGGCGGTGTTGATTGCCGTCCGTTTGCACACGCACGGCGGTTTTGAATTTGAAAAACCTTTGATGATGTGGGTCCACCATAACATCGGCGAAGGCTTTTTCCCTATTGCCACTGTTTTGCATTATTTGGGCAAAACCGCCATCGCCGTGCCTTTAATCGGCATCGCGGCGTGGTGGCTGTATCGTGCCGGCAACCGTCGCGGTGCGTTGTTTTGCGTGAGCGCCGCCTTGATACCGACGCTGAATATGCTGCTGATTAAAGATTGGTTTGAGCGGCCGCGGCCGCTGTTTTGGCCGCGCATGATTGAAGAGACTAATTTTTCGTTTCCCAGCGGACACAGTACCTTTTCCGCCGCCATCGCCGTCATGATGATTATGTTGTGCAGTGAGACGCCCTATCGGCGTGTCGCGTGGCTGATCGGCATTGCCTTTGCCCTGAGTACCGGCTTTTCGCGCGTTTATCTGGGCGTGCATTACCCGACCGACGTTTGGGCGGGCTGGACAAACGGCACGCTGACCGCGTTGTTGGTTTATTATTTCGTGTTCAGGGGTCGCTATCTTTCAGACGACCCAGCTGTTTCCCAAATATCCTCCGATGAATAACTTATCGCCCAATACGCCGTTTTGGCTGCGCAACGGCCACGCCGACACCATCTTTGCCAAATTCCTGCAACGCCCCTCCCCCGCTTACCGGCGCGAGTTGCTGCCCGACAGCACCGGCAAAGCACAAGTTGCCTACGATTTTGTCGACAGCCCCAATCCCGACGCGCCGCTGGTGGTTTTGTTTCACGGCTTGGAAGGCAGCAGCCGCAGCCATTACGCGGTCGAGTTGATGCGCGCGGTACAAGACAAAGGCTGGAACGGCGTGGTCGCCCATTTCCGCAGTTGCGGCGGCATCTCCAATACCGCGCCCGTGTTCTACCACTTGGGCGATACGCCCGAAATCGCCTTTATGCTCGACACGCTTGCCGCTCGTTATTCCGTCATTTATGCGGCAGGCGTTTCGCTCGGCGGCAATGCCTTGGCAAAATATTTGGGCGAACAAGGCAGCAATGCGCTACCCCGCGCCGCCGCCGCCATTTCCGCGCCGGTCGATGCGACGCTGGCGGGTACGCGTTTCGACAAAGGCATGTCGCGCCTGTTATATACCCGTTATTTTTTGAACTCGTTACTGCCCAAAGCCCGCGACGTTGCCGATTTGCAGAATGCCCATCCCGACCGCGATGTCGCCGCCCTGTTGAAAAAATGCAAAACGCTGGGCGACTTCGACGATACGTTTACCGCGCCGCTGCACGGCTTTGCCGACCGTTTCGACTATTACCGCCGCGCCTCGTGCAAACCTTGGCTCAAAACGGTAGCCGTTCCTTTGCTGCTGCTCAACGCCGTCAACGACCCCTTTCTGCCGCCCGAAGCCCTGCCGAACGCGGACGAAGTGTCTCCGTCCGTCACGCTTTTGCAGCCCGAACACGGCGGACACGTCGGCTTCGTCAGCCGCGACGGGGGTTGTCTGAACCTGCAATGGCTGCCGCAAACCGTATTGTCTTATTTCGCACAATTTGAATAGTGTTCCCGAACCTGTCGGCGTTGCGTTGAAATAAATGGTTGAAACAAACAAAAGGTCGTCTGAAAACCTATATTTCAGGTTTTCAGACGACCTTTTTACTGCTCAAACGGCTGACCGCTCAATCAGTCGTGACCGATATCGACGGTTTTCTCTTTGTAGCGCGTATCGGGGACGAGGACGATTTTTTCATCCACTTTGCCGATGGCTTTCACGTCTTTGCCCGGGTAGTCCAACTGATGCAGGAAGTAGCGGATACAGTTGAGGCGGGCGCGTTTTTTGTCGTCGGAACGGATGATGACCCAAGGCGCGTCGCCGGTGTGGGTGTGGAAGAACATGGCGTTTTTGGCTTCGGTGTAGTCGTCCCAGCGGTCGAGCGACTGGATGTCCACGGGGGAGAGTTTCCAGTGTTTCAGGGGGTCGTCGCGGCGGGAGATGAAGCGGCGCAGTTGTTCTTCGCGGGATACGGAGAACCAGAATTTAAAGAGGTGGATGCCGCTGGCGACGAGCATACGTTCCAATTCTGGGGTTTGGCGCATAAAGAGCAGGTATTCGTTGGGTTCGCAGAAGCCCATCACGCGTTCTACGCCGGCGCGGTTGTACCATGAGCGGTCGAAGAAGACCATTTCGCCCGCGGTCGGCAGGTTTTGGATGTAGCGTTGGAAATACCATTGGCCGCGTTCGGTGGTGGTCGGTTTTTCCAGTGCGACGACGCGCGCTCCGCGCGGATTCAAATGTTCCATAAAGCGTTTGATGGTACCGCCCTTGCCTGCGGCGTCGCGGCCTTCAAACAGGCTGACGATGCGTTGGCCAGAGTCTTTGACCCAGCTTTGCACTTTCAGCAATTCGATTTGCAGCTTTTGTTTTTCTTTTTCGTATGCGGCACGGCGCATACGTTGCTTGTAGGGGTAATTGGCGGGAAGCGGTGCGCTGCCGGAATCTTCGTCCGTACCGCGCCCTTCGTGTTCCAAAACGGCTTTTTCGAAAACTTGCAACTGGTCTTGCTTTTCGCCCAATTCAACGTTTTCAAACGGTTCTAACTGATGATCTGCCATAGGGTCTCCTTATTGATTAAGTTTGAAATGATATGGTGTGGTATGGTTTGATTCTACTCCTTTGCCCCTCAGCGGACTACATAAAATTACACTGCGCCATTTTTTTCGGCGCGGTCTGCTAATTTGTGTAAAAACGGCGTATAATCAGGCTATTTGCACCACAGCCATGCCCTATTTCGCTCTGTTTGACGATGCCGTGAGCGGCCGCGCAAAACTCTATCAAAATCATGTGGAAAGCCGCCTTTTCCATCATAACGAACTGGATTCGCTGGACGATACGCTGCAAAAGGGCTGGCAAAAAGGGCTGCATTCGGTGTTGTTTGCAGACTACGAATTCGGTTTGCCGCTGATGGGGATAGCGTCCGAACGCGGCGGCAATCTTGCCCTGCACTGGTTTGCCGACTGCGCCGACATCGATGCCGAAAGCTGGCTTGCCCAAAATTCAGACGACCTCCCCGCCGGTATTTCCACGCCGCAATCCTCCGTATCCGAAGCCGATTACCTCGACCGCATCCGCCAAATCCACGAAGCCATCCGACGCGGCGACACCTATCAAATCAACTACACCACCCGCCTGCACCTGCAAGCCTACGGCAACCCCGTCAGCCTCTATCGCCGCCTGCGCCAACCCGTTCCCTATGCCGTCTTGTCCCACCTGCCCGATGCGGCAGGGAAATCCGCGTGGACGCTGTGTTTCTCGCCCGAACTCTTCCTCAAAATCGATGCGGACGGCACCATCAGCACCGAACCAATGAAAGGCACCGCGCCGATTTTGGGCGACGGGCAAGACGAACGCCGCGCCGCCGAGTTGCAAAACGACCCGAAAAACCGCGCCGAAAACGTGATGATTGTCGATTTGCTGCGCAACGACCTCGGCAAAATCGCCCAAACCGGCAAAGTACGCGTGCCCGAGCCGTTTAAAGTATCGCGTTTCGGCAGCGTCTGGCAGATGACCAGCACCATCCAAGCCCAAGCCCTGCCGCACATTAGCGCCGCCGACATCCTCCGCGCCGCCTTCCCCTGCGGCAGTATCACCGGCGCACCCAAACGCATGAGCATGCAGATTATCGAATCGCTCGAAGCCGAACCCCGCGGCCTGTACACCGGCAGCATCGGCTACCTGAAACCCTGCGCGGGCGGGCTGGGATTTGAAGGCATATTCAACGTCGTCATCCGCACCTTATCTCTCAGACCCGTTTCAGACCCGATTTCAGACGACCTAGATAGTGGATTAAATTTAAGTCAGGACAAGGCGACGAAGCCGCAGACAGTACAGATAGTACGGCAAGGCGGGGCAACGCCGTACCGGTTTAAAGTTAATCCACTCTATCACGGAGTGTATGGCGTCGGTTCCGGCATCGTCATCGACAGCGACCCCGCCGCCGAATATCGGGAATGCGGCTGGAAAGCCCGTTTCCTCAACGAATTGCGCCCCGCCTTCGGCATCTTCGAAACCATGCGCGTGGAAAACAGGCAATGCCGCCTGCTCGACCTGCATTTAGGCCGTCTGAAAACATCCGCCCACGCCCTCAACCTGCCCCTGCCCGACGATTGCGAAACCCGAATCCGACAATACATCACCGACTTGCCCGACGGCCTCTTCCGCCTGAAAGCCGAACTCGTTTCAGACGGCCTCATCCTCAGCCATGCCGCCACCGCCGAGCTGCCCGCCCCGCAGCGCGTCGTCCCCGCCCCGCAACCCCTCCCGCGCCGCGACTACCTGCGCCGCTTCAAAACCACCCGCCGCGCCCTGTACGACCAAGCATGGCAAACCGCCGAAACACAAGGCGCGTTCGACAGCCTGTTTTTCAATTCAGACGGCCTCCTGCTCGAAGGCGGCAGAAGCAACGTGTTCGTCAAATACCAAGGGCAATGGCTCACCCCGTCTCTGGATTTGGACATCCTCAACGGCGTCATGCGCCAAGCCGTGTTGCAGCAGCCGCAAACCTACTTGGGCACGGACGCAGTCATCGAAACGCACATCACCCGCAACATGCTGGAACACGCCGAAGAAATCCGCCTCTCCAACGCCTTGAGGGGTATGTTTGAGGCGGAGTGGGTAAAAAGTTGATTGGTTGAACAACGGATAAAGTGAATAAGCAACAAGGTCGTCTGAAACCTAAATCTCAAGGTTTTCAGACGACCTTTTATTCAATCAATACAGGTTTTATTCAATTAATTTGGGATAGATCCAACCCGTAGCGTGGGCTGTGCCCACGAAATCCATTATCAGACAATCAAAATCAGACAACAGTCGAATGGGTATTCATTTCGACTTTCATCTCGTGGGCGAAGCCCACGCTACTCGTTGCTGCACGGCAACTTGTCCCTTCCCCCGTCCGGCAGGGGAAGGTTAGGATGGGGGGGCTTTGTGGGTTTAGGTCAAATCAAATTCGTGCCAACCGTAGAGCCACCCTCTCCCCGGCCCTCTCCCGCCGGACGGGAGAGGGAGTAGATTGCAGACAAAAATAAGGTCGTCTGAAAACTCTGAGATTTGAGTTTTAGAGAAACTCGTTCACGCTCGTTTTCAGACGACCTCGTTTATCCAATCAATACAGGCTTGGAACTCAAGTAACGTGGGCTTTGCCCACGAAATCTGCTATCTAACAATCTGAAGCAAACAACAGCCAAATGGGTATTCATTTCGACTTTCATCTCGTGGGCAAAGCCCACGCTACTCGTTGCTGCAACGGAAACCTGTCCCTTCCCCCGTCCGGCGGGGGAAGGTTAGGATGGGGGTGGCTTTGTGGCTTTAGGTAAAATCGAATTTGTGTAGCCCTAAGAGCCACCCTCTCCCCAGCCCTCTCCCGCCAGACGGGAGAGGGAGTAAGTTGCAGGCAAAAATAGGGTCGTCTGAAAACTTTGGGATTTGAGTTTTGGAGAAACTCGCCCCCCATTTTCAGACGACCTTTTATTCAATCTCTGCAGATTTGGGACAACTCAAGTAGCGTGGGCTTTGCCCACGAAATCTGCTATCTAAAAATCCAAATCAGAAAACAATCGAACCTGCTTTCATCTCGCGGGCAAAGCCCACGCTACGGATTGCCCCTCCTATTTCCACCACCCGCTACTCAGCGAAAAAAATACCGGGTCGTAATATTTCGGCAGTTGTTGCGGGATGCCGAGGTTGTTGCGGTAAACGACGCGGTAGCGGTCGGCGTACCAGGCGGGGACGATGATGTATTGGTGGCGGATGGTGCGGTCTAGCGCCCGGGAGGTGGTTTTCAGCTCTTCGCGGTTGGTGAAGCTGCCGAAATGTTTGAGCAGCTTTTCGACTTCGGGGCGGCACACGCCGGCGAGGTTTCGGCTGCCGGGGATTTTGGCGGCTTCGCAGCCGAAATAATCGTATTGTTCGTTGCCGGGGCTTTCGCTGTTGGCATAGGCGGTAATGGTCATGTCGAAGTCGAAATCGTTGAGCCGCCTTTGGTATAAGGCGGGGTCGGTAACGCGGATGTTCATGGTTACGCCGATTTTGGCGAGGTCGCGCTGCCATTTGGCGGTAATGCGTTCGTAGGTTTTGGAGGCGGTCAGGAACTCGAAGGTCAGGGGTTTGCCTTGGCTGTCGGTCAGTTTGCCGTTTTTATAGCGGTAGCCTGCTTTTTCCAAGAGGGCGCGGGCTTTGAGCAGGTTGGGGCGTATGCCTGTCTTCGGGTCGGTTTGGGGCGGTTCGGGGACGGGTTGGTTCAGGACGACGGGGTCGAGGGTGTTGCCGAGGGACTGGAGCAGTTTCAGTTCCGCGCCTTGCGGTTTGCCTGTCGCCGCCATCTCGCTGTTGGTGAAGAAGCTGTTGCTGCGGCGGTATGCGCCGTAGAAAATGCGCGCGTTGATGCTTTCAAAGTCGAAACTCTCGACCATCGCCTGCCGCACGAGGATGTTGTCGAACGGGGCGCGGCGCAGGTTCATGACGAAGCCCTGCATGCCAGCATCGCTTTTCTGTATCCATTCGTGTTTGCCCATGCCGCGTTTGGCGAGCATTTCGTCGGAATAGCCCCGCGCCCAGTTTCGGGCGACATTTTCGTAAACGAAGTCGTATTGTCCGGCTTTGAGGCCTTCAAGGCGGACGCTGTTGTCTTTGAAATATTTGAAGCGGACGGTGTCGAAGTTATATCTGCCTTTGCGGGTCGGCAGGTTTTGCGCCCAGTAGTTTTTGTCGCGCGCGTATTCGCTCATGCGCCCGTTTTCCGCTTTAACGAAGCGGTAGGGGCCGGAGCCGATGGGCATTTTGTTTGCGCCTTTTTCCAGCCCTTCGGGATAGCTTTTATGTGAAAATACAGGCAGTTGCCCTAATGCCATGTGTAATTCGGCATTGCGCTGTTTGAAGCGGAAAACGACTGTCCTGTCGTCGGGCGTTTCGACTTTGGCAACGTCGCTCCAGTATATGCGGTAGAAGGGATTGGCGGCTTTGTCTTGGGTGAGCAGGCGGAAGGAGGCGGCTACGTCTTTGGCAAGGACGGGATCGCCGTTGTGGAATTTGGCTTTCGGGTTGAGCCTGAATGTTGCCGACAGCCCGTCTTCGGCAAGTGAAAAGTCTTCCGCCAGCAGTCCGTACATGGAGAAAGGTTCGTCCCAACTGTTGTCCGTAAGCATGTCCACGGTCAGATTGAGGACGCCGGCTTCTTTGTCGCCTTTGAGGGTAAACGGGTTGAACGTATCGAAGCCGCCCTGTATCGGTAGGGAAAACACGCCGCCTTTGGGCGCGTCGGGATTGACGTATTCGTAGGCGCGAAAGTCGGCGGGATATTTCGGCTCCTGCCCCAAACCTAAACCGTATGCGGCAAAAGCGGATGCGGAGGACAGGGAGAGAGCGAGTAATGCAAGAATTTTCATAAGGCTGGGCGCATGTAGGCATTAAATGCCGATTATAGCAAATGCCGTCTGAAATCTTTTACAGACGGCATTTGTTTTAGAACATAAGCTGTCGGTTGCGGTTGAGCTGGAATCCGTGTCCGGCCGAGTTGGTGCAGCGGATGCCGTTTTCGAGGCTGACGCACTGCCAGCCCCTGCCTTTGATGCTGCTTCCGTAGGCGAGGACGGAAGGGTTCGGGCTGTACGGATAGTCGCTGTAACAGCTCATGTAGGCCTTCCCTTTGCTGTCGGCATTGAATACGTTGCCCCAGTCGAATTCGCATGTTTTGGGTTTCGGCCGGGCGGGTTTGGCATTGCCGGTATCCTGTATGAAGCAGGACACGCCGTGCCATGCCGTTTCCCTTTTGGAGTGGGCGGTATCTCCGCCGCAGATGATATTGCCGCTGGGGGTTTGGAAATTAACGGCAAAAACGCCGGTATCGGCGTATGCGTATGCGTAAACGAGGGCTGCAGAAAGAGCGGGGAGGATTTTGCGTAACATGGTTTATCCTTTGGACGGAGATTGGGGGTTGTGGGAGGTATTTTGTCTGGTTTGTGCGTCAAACTCCGCCAATGTCATGTTCAAAGTCTGCAAACAGGGCTGCATGACAGAGTCGACGGTTTGGTTGACCTTGTCTTTATTTGGGGCGGACGGGCGGTAAACGAAGAGCTTGAAGAGTTCGCTCAACTCAATTGAATCTGCCCCCGTTTTCAACACCCAGCCCTGACGGCCGTTGTAGATATAGCCGTGCCGCGCCAGCTTTTCCAGAAGCTCGCCCAACTCGTCGTAGCCCATATTGATATGTCGTCTGAACTCCTGAACAGGCAAGGCTTTGCCCTCTTTTTGCGCCGCATCCAAAAGCAGCAGGATTTTCAACACATCGTCAAACCGCCCGCGCGAATCGAAGCCCCTGCGGAACGCCTCGCCCTGCCAATAAGACAGCGACGAAGTCAGCACCGCACCGCCCAACACCAGCGTCCACAGCAAATTCAGCCACAACAGGAAAAACGGCACAGCGGCAAATGCGCCGTAAATCGAGCGGTAGCCGTCGAAATTGCCCATATACCAAGCAAACAGGAAACGCGCCGTCTCCAAGCAAAACGCCGTAATCAAAGCCCCGACGAACGCCTGCCGCGCAGGCACAAAACGATTAGGCACAAAGCGGTACAAGCCCCACAGCAGCAGCGTCACGAAAAACAGCGTCCCCGCCGTCCGCAACACCCCCATCCATTGGGACGAAGCCAGCGCAGATTCCTGCACCGACCCGACCATAAAAGAAATCCCCACGCCCAAAGACAGCGGTCCAAACGTCAGCAACGCCCAATACACCAAAAACTGCATCATCCAAGGCCGCTGCGAATTGACCCGCCAAATCCGGTTGAACGCATTATCAATCGTCCGAATCAGCATCAGCGACGTAACCACCAGCATCACACTGCCGATCGCCGTCAACTTCCCCGCCTGATTGCGGAACGCATTGATATAATCAAACACCATGTCCGCACCCTGCGGCACAATAGTCTGATTGACGAACGCAACAAAAGAATCCGACCAACGGTCGAACACAGGAAAAATCGAAGCGACCGCCACCATCACCGTCAATACCGGCACCAAAGCCAGAAGCGTCGTAAACGTCATACTCGCCGCAGCCTGCGGCACACGCTCCTCATCGAAACGCCGGACCACAAACCACGCAAACGCAAACGCCTTACTGTCCGACAAACCTTGCCACCATTTCAAAAACGGCATAATCTTTCCCGAAAAAATAACGAATTGAAAATAAAAAACAGAAAACGCCCGCAGCACACCCCACGTCGTCTGAAAACACAGCCTCAGCGAAATTAACACCTATTTCCCACCAACCCCATTGTAACGGAATACCCAAATGAACCCAAATCCCCTCAAAATCCTCGTCCTCTACTACTCCCAAAACGGCAGCACCCTCAACCTCGCCCGCCAAATCGCACGCGGCATCGAAAGCGTCGCAGGCTGCGAAGCCGTATTGCGCACCGTCCCCAAAGTCTCCACCATCTGCGAAGCCGTCGAAAAAGACATCCCCGACAGCGGCGCCCCCTATGCCACCGCCGAAGACCTCAAAACCTGCGCCGCCCTCGCCCTAGGCAGCCCCACCCGCTTCGGCAACATGGCGGCCGCCATGAAATACTTCATCGACGGCACCATCCCCCTATGGCTCGGCGCAGAACTCGCCGGCAAACCCGCCACCGTCTTCACCAGCACCTCCTCCCAACACGGCGGACAAGAAACCACCCTCCTCACCATGATGCTCCCCCTCCTGCACCACGGCATGATCATCAGCGGCATCCCCTACACCGAAGCCGCCCTCAGCAGCACCCAAAGCGGCGGCACCCCCTACGGCGCATCCCACGTCGCCGGACACGACAGCAAACCCGTCCTGACCGCCGAAGAAAACGACATCGCCTTCGCACAAGGCAAACGGCTGGCAGAACTCGCCGTCAAGTTGGCTTAAGGCGGGCAGTTTAGAAATCCAATCTGCCAAAAGCTAAAAAGGTCGTCTGAAAACCTGATTTCCAAGTTTTCAGACGACCTTTTACCAACATCTGCCCGTCAAGCCGAAAAAGCCTTATATGCCATCGAAGCAATAATCAGCAAAACCGTTACGACCAAAACCTTACGGATGATTTCCCCGTCTGAATTAATAGCATGGAGGCTGCCGAAATGGTTGCCCAACAAATTCGCCAAAATCATCGGGATTCCGATTAGGAACGCCATTTTCCCCGCTATCAAGAAAGCAACGAATGCCCCGATATTGGAAGCAAAATTAAAAATCTTGGAAGTAGCCGAAGCCTGCAACAACGACAATTTGTTGATGACAAACAAAGCGATGATAAAAATGCTGCCCGTGCCCGGTCCAAAAAAACCGTCATAAAAACCAACAATCAGACAAGTTAAAAAGACGGCGACGGCAGATTTTTTTATCTCGCCGCGTTCATCGTCTTTTTTCAGCAAAACGCCTTTGAACAAAGTTGCCAGCAAGCCTATGGGTAAAAACGCAAGAATGATGTAATTGATGGTTTCCACAGGCAGAATCAGAATGACTTTCGCACCGACGAACGCCCCGATTAAAGCCGCAACAATGCCGACCGGCACAATGCGCCATACAATCGAACTGCTTTTCATAAAGTTTTTAATCGCAGCCACCGTACCGATGGTACTCACCAATTTTTCCTGTGCCAACGCAACCTGCGGCGGCAAGCCGACCATCAAAAACGCAGGAATCAAAATCAGTCCGGCTCCGCCCGCAATAGCATCGACATAGCCCGCAATCAAAGACGCGGCAACCAGCAGGAAAAGACCGAGATAAAAATAATCGGCAATGATACTGCCGGAAATAAATAGTTGCTCCATAGATTGTTTCCTCTTGATCAAATTTAAATTTTTGTAGGTAGCAGCACGCAGAACCGTTTAAAACTTCAAATAAAGTATCAGTACATTAATTACCACCATAAAAATTGTCAACACTATTTATTTTTGTAAAAATAAACCAAAAATCAGTTAACCGCTTCAATTAGTTTCTTCTGCCAAAAGGTCGTCTGAAAACCTTAATCGATTCCAAAATATAGTCAATTAAAATCAAAATAGGACAGTAGCGCATCGTCAAATCGGGCGT
>ERZ1674236.240-NODE-240-length-12693-cov-8.274490_pt1 | contig 12693 bp, 10 predicted proteins | sample MGYA00581210_ERZ1674236 | MGnify/ENA primary metagenome ERZ1674236 (study PRJEB41354, sample SAMEA4873328) | human saliva metagenome | biome: human-associated habitat [ENVO:00009003]; feature: mouth environment [ENVO:08000002]; material: saliva material...
ACGAGGAATGCGTCTACCAGTCGGGCGGCAGCTACTCCAAGCCGAACGGCTACGGCGGCCCCGACGCCGTCATGTTCATGGAGGGCGCCACCTCGGCCACCGTCACCATGCAGGGTGCGGGCTACTCCGCCGTTGCGCTCGGCCTCGTGGTCGCCACCGACTACGGCGACGCCCCTGACTCATACGGCATCGCCTCCTCCGTCTTCCAGCCCACCTGGGAGGGCGGCGAGGTGCGCTCGACCACCGACCTCTTCCGGGTCTCCCCCCAGGCCCGAATGAACATGGACAGGGTATCCCCCCGCCTCGGCGCCTACATCGATGCCGAGCCCAACCAACCCTTCAGCGCCGACGCCCTCGGCGACGATATAGACGATTCGACGAACGACGAAGACTCCGTGACACTACCCGCCGACGGGATCCGCACCCAGCCCGGCGCCACCTACAACCTTGCCCCCACGTGCGCGGGCACGGGCAAGGTCGCCGGCTGGATCGACTGGAACCACAACGGCACCTTCGACGCCGGCGAGAAGTCCAACGAGGCCCCCTGCGCCTCCGGCAAGGCGCAACTGTCGTGGACGGTCCCCGCAGACGTCGTGCGCTCCGTCGACGGCGAGGACGGAAGCGGCAGCGCCACCTACATGCGCCTGCGCATCACCGCCGACAAGAACGGCAACGGCCAAAAGCCCGTCGGTGGCACCGCCACCGGCGAGGTCGAAGACTACCGCGTCGCCGTGCGCGTTCCCACCCTGCAGCTGGTCAAGAACGTCGACAACAAGTACGCCACCGTCGAGGTCGCGGGCCTGGGTGCCGACCAGTGGACACTCACCGGCGGCGCGGGCGCCTACACCGCCACCGGCAACGGCACCACGGGAGGCCCCACCGTCGTGCGCACCGGCAACAACGACCTCTCCGAGACCACCGCCAACCCCGCCGGCGCGGGATACGAGATGGGCCAGTGGAGCTGCGAGCAGGCCCCCGGAACCGTGGGCGAAAACTACTCCTCGTCCCTCAGTGGCGCCACGACGGACGGACGGGCGCAGCTCCAGGTGCGCGGCACCGACCGCGTCCTGTGTACGATCACGAACACCGCGAAGCCAGGCTCCCTGACCTGGAATAAGGTCGACTCCGACGGAATCACACCCCTGGCGGGTACCACCTGGACCCTGACCGGGCCGAGTGTGCCCCGCAACGCCACGGTCGAGGACTGCACCGCCGGCCCGTGCCCCGCCCAGCCCTACAAGGACCAGGATCCGGCCCCCGGATCCTTCGCGATCAAGGACCTCAAGTGGGGGACCTACACCGTGCGTGAGACCAGCGCCCCCGTCGGCTACCAGGTGAACCTGCAGGCATACACCTTCCCGCAGATCGCCCCCGCTTCCCTCGAGGCAACCCTGAATGCCGCCGTCGTCAACGAACGCAAGACCGGATCACTCACCTGGAAGAAGGTCGACGCATCGAACACGACTACCGCGCTGGAAGGCTCGGAGTGGACCATCAGCGGCGGTGCGCTGCCGGGCGCCGTGACCATCACAGACTGCAAGGCCGCCTCGGCTGCCCAGTGCCCCAAGCCGGCGGGCGCGACCTACTACGACTCCGACCCTGCCGCGGGTTCCTTCGTGGTGACGGGCCTGCCGTGGAGTGACACTGCGTATGCTCTGACGGAGAAGAAGGCCCCGGCCGGCTACCGCCTCGACGCGACGCCGCGATCCTTCACCATCACTAAGGACGCGCTCGACTACGCCTTCGCGCCCATCACCAACGACAAGCAGGGTGTTCCCGCCATCCCGCTTACCGGTGGATTTGGCGCTGACGCCTACGTGATCGGCGGCATCGTCGCTGGCCTCGGCGCCACCGGCGCGGCCGCGGCCATCAGGCGCCGTAAGGCCCGCACGGCATGATGCGCCCCGGGGGACCCGAGAGACGGGTCCCCCGGCGCACGCGCGCTATGGCTCCAACTCCCGACACCGCACCGGCAACGCCGAGTGCCTCCGCAACCTCCTCGACCGCTCCCCGCGACGCGCGGCGGTGGAGGTTCTCCGTGATCTCCCTTATTCCCTCCCTCCTCGCCCTGGCGGGAATGCTCCTCTTCCTCTACCCGTCGATCTCCGCGTGGATCGTTCAGTACAACCAATCCCAGATCATCGCCCAGTACGAGGACTCCGTGAGCAAGGCCGATCCCTCCGCCGCGGAGCAGCTCGCCCTCGCCCACCGCTACAACGACGCCCTGAGCTCGGGGGCCGTCCTCCAGGCCAACTCGAACGTGCCCACCGGCGACGGGACAAGCGGGGACGCGAGCCTGGACTACAACGCGATCCTCGCCGCCGACAGCTCCGGGCTCATGGGCAGGCTCAAGGTTCCCGCCGCCGACATCGACCTGCCCATCTACCACGGGACCGACGATGAGACGCTCCTGCGCGGCCTCGGACACCTGGAGGGAACGTCGCTCCCCGTCGGCGGACAGGGGCAGCGCACCGTCGTCACCGGACACCGTGGGCTGGCCGAAGCGCGCATGTTTACCGACCTCGACAAGGTGCAGGTCGGAGACACCTTCACCTTCGAGGTGTTCGGGGAGGTTCTCACCTACCGGGTCTTCGACAAGAAGGTCGTCAACCCCGAGGAGACCGAAGCCCTGCGCTCCGAACCCGGCCGAGACCTCGCCACGCTCGTGACGTGTACCCCCCTGGGCATCAACACGCACCGCATCCTCGTCACCGGGGAGCGCGTCTACCCTACGCCGCAACGCGACATTGACGCTGCGGGTGCCGCCCCCGACATCCCCGGCTTCCCCTGGTGGGCGCTCGGTCTCCTGGGGGGAGTCTCACTGATCGGTCTGTACATCTGGCGATCCGGTTACCCGCCGCGCCCCAAGAGGCGTCCAACACTGAACAAATGAGAGAAAATATCGCCGATTAGGCCCCGTGGTGGCGCTCGCGCCGCAGGGTGACGCCGAGCCGGGCATTAGCACTATCGCGCCCGGCGTGGCACAATCAGGTGAACGCGGCGTCGGTCTGACCGCAATATGCACGGTCGACCGACGCCCCGATGGCGACGGGGAAGAGGGGCGCAATGACACGACGAGCGACGGCGGTGCCTCGCACCGATCGCGCCCGGACCGTCCCGCTCCCGCGCCCAGGCGAAAGGTACGGCAATGTCCGGTAACCTCATTGAAGGCCTTCAAGAACCCGTCATATACCCCCACTGGATGTGGATCTTGGGGGTCGCACTGCTCCTCGCCGTCCTCGGCTGGGTAGCGTACAGTCTGTGGGCCTGGTGGCACTCACGCGAGGGCAGCGTCACTCACCTGCAGACCATCTCCCAGGCCAGGCGGGCCCGATACCACGACTACGTCAACCAGATCGCCCAGCGCCGCGCCTGCGGAGAACTTGACGAGCGCGGAACCCACCTGGCGGTGGCCGGCCTCATGCGCGCCCTCGGCACCGAGCGCTCCGGCCGCGACCTCGAGGTGGCCACCGTCGCGGAGATCCGCGCCCTCGTCCCCACCTGGCCCCAGCTGGCTCTCGTCCTGGAGGCGTGCGAGACGCCGAGCTTCGTCGGCGAACGAGCCGACGGCGCCACCGGGGGACCCTCCCTGCCCGGCGGCGCACAGGGGGCGGGCGGCACCGACATCCTGATCCTTGCCTCGCAGGCGGTAGACGCATGAGATTCATCTGGCTCATCTTCGTCGTCCTCGGTGTCGTGCTCGCCGCGACCTGCGCCGGCTGGCTGCTCGCCCGTCGAGCCGGCGTGCGTTCGGGCAAGAAGGGGTGGGTGGCAAACACGGGCTACCTGCGCGGCCTGCCGAAGTACCAGGCCCTCGTGCGTCGCACGCGCGCCTCGCTGGCCATGGCCTTCGTCTGCTTCCTGATCGCCGTCATCGCGACCTCCGTGTCGGCGGGCGCGCCCGTCGACCGCTACGTCAAGCATGACAAGTCTGCGAGCCGCGACATCGTCCTGTGCTTGGATGCCTCCGGATCGATGCTGCCCTACGACTCGAAGATCGGCGGGGCTTTCCGAGAGATCATCTCCCACTTCGAGGGTGAGAGGATCTCGCTGCAGCTGTGGGACGCATACTCGATGACGATGTTCCCGCTCACCGACGACTACGACATGGCCACCGACGTTCTCCAGGACATGTCGGACACGATCGACACCGGCCTGACGCGCATTGGCGGCAGGTTGAGCGCGACGCAGGAACTCTTCGACTACCTTGCGCCCGTCATGGATGAGAACCAGGAAGTCTCCTCGATCGTCGGCGATGGCCTGGCCTCGTGCGTCATGGGTTTCGACCATAACGACAAGCAGCGTTCCCGCACCATCCTGCTGGCCACCGACAACGAGGTGTACGGCGACGGCGTCTACAACCTGAGCGAGGCGATCGAATTCGCGAAGAGCCAGGGTGTGACGGTCACCGCGCTGTACCCGGGATCGGATATCACCCTGAGCTCCGAGGCCATGCAGCTGCGTGACGAGGTCCGTAAGACCGGCGGCGACTTCTACGATGCCTCGTCCCCGTCGTCCGTGGATCGTGTGGTGAAGCAGATCGAGGCCGAACAGAAAGAAGAACTCGACTCCGCTGGCAAGATGCTGGAGACGGACCGCCCCGGCGCCGCCCTCGGGTGGACACTCTTCGGCGTCGTGTCCCTGCTCGGTCTGCTGGCGTTCGGGAGGCTCTGACATGATTTTTCGCCCCGTCTTTCACCTGGCTGTCCTGGGCATCATCGCCGTGCTCGGCGCGCTCTTCGTGTTCCTGTCGGCCAAGCGCGCCACCCGCCGCCACGTCATGGTTGTTCTGCGTCGCTTCCTCATCGTCGTCACAGTCATCATCATGGGCGCAGGCCCGTCGATCCCCGGCGAGGCCCAGGAAGTGACCTCGACCCTCGAGGTCTACTTCGTCATTGACCGCACCGGCTCCATGGCCGCCGAGGACTGGGACGGCAGCAAGCCCCGCATCGACGGCGTGCGCAACGACATCTCGATCATGATGAACATCCTTACCGGCTCCCGCTTCTCCATCATGTCCTGGGATTCGAGAGCCCACACGGACCTGCCGTTGACCTCCGACGCCTCCGCGGTCATCTCATACATGGATTCCTTCGACCGCGAGCTCTCCAGTTCCTCCCAGGGATCGTCGGTGAACCGACCCGCCCAAGACCTCGCCAAGCTCCTGAAGAAGAACAAGGAACGCCACCCCCAGAACGTGCGCGCCCTCTTCGTCTTCTCCGACGGTGAGACTTCCAACCAGAACCACTGGACCAGCGCACCCTCGGGTGAGGCCAGTGACTGGGATGCTGTCAAGGAGTACATCGATGGCGGCCTCGTCCTCGGCTACGGCACCGAGGAAGGTGGGCCCATGAAGGTACTGCGCCTGGGCGACAGCGGCTCCCAGAGCGGCGGTGAACCCGAGTACATCCACGACTCCTCGCAGCCTGGTAACCCGATCGCCATTTCGAAGATCGACGAGGCCGCCCTGAAGGATGTCGCCTCACGCGTAGGCGTCGACTACGTGCACTCGCCCGACAAGTCGGCGATCGAATCGCACGCTCGTTCCGTGCTCGACAAGGCGACGACGCTCGCCGAGTCGCGCAACCTGAAAGACACGTATCGCTACATCATCTGGCCCTTCGCGCTCCTTCTCGGGGCTCTCCTCGCGTGGGAGGGTGCCACGCTGGCGCTGCGCGCCCAACAGTTGAGGAACTCCCATGCCATCTGAGAACTCGCAGCCTGAAGCAGACCTCCTCCCCTTTGGCGCGCCCCAGGTCGATCCTGTCGATGCGTCCGTTCGTGCGAAGCTCACCAAGGCCTCGTCGGGCAAACAGAAGATCCAGCGCAACCCCCGTGCGCTGCGCCCTCTGTGGTACTCCATTCCGATCCTCGTCATCGTGCTGAGCGTCGCCGCGTACCTGATCGGCCTCTCGCTCTGGTCGCGCTCGTCCCTGAGCCACTGGAAGGCGCAGGAATACAACATCGCCCAGACGGGCTACGAAGGCCAGATGGCGTGGACGAAGATCGGCATCGAGCGCTGGGTCGCGCACTACAACCGCGGCACCACTCTCGTGCGTCAGGGACAGACCGACGAGGGCGTGACGGACCTGCGTACCGCCTTCGACCTCGTCCCCAAGGCCACCGAGGTCAAGCCGGGCCGACTCGAGCCCTTCTCCTACGAATGCCGCGTTCGCGTCAACCTCGCGATCGGCATCGAGATTCAGGGCGACGTGCAGGCTGCCGCCGGCGCGTACGCAAATGCCGCGACTATCTACCAGGAAGCCGAAGAGACCGTAGCGCCCTGTCAGACCGCCTCCAATTCCAGTCAGAACCAGTCTGACGACCAGAACCAGTCCGATAACAAGGACCAGTCGAGTAACCAGAACCAGTCCGGCAAGCAGGGCCAGTCCGGTGACCAGCAGCAGTCTGGCAACCAGTCCGATAACCCCGCCGACCAGAACAAGGAACGCGTCGAGGACAAGAAGCAGAAGGCTGAGGAGCAGTCCCAGGAGCAGGGCGACCAGCAGCAGGACCAGCAGCAGGACCAGCAGGACAAGGGATCGAAGGCTCAGCAGACGAACCCGAGTCCCAGCCCGAGCCCCTCGCCGAACCCCTACGAGGGCGAGACCCCGGAAGAGAAGCAGCGCCGTGAGGAGCTGCAGCACAAGAACGATCAGCGTAACAAGGACCAGCGCGACAAGAAGGATGACCGCCGCAGCGGCAACCCGAACGGCGCCTGGTGAGGGCCGCAAGCCCGTCTCACTTTCGCTGTGACGTGCACCCATAAAACACCACGGTGGCCCGGAAGGCCACCAAACACCGATAGGCTTGAATCGTGAAGGTTCTTCTCGTTGGTAACGGGGGTCGCGAACACGCGATCGCCCGTGCGCTTGTACGAACGTCCACCCCCGAGCATCCTGTTCAGCTCGTCGTCCAGGCGGGTAACCCCGCGCTGGAGCAGCTGGGTCGCTCCCTGACAATGGATCCCCTGGATCCGAAGGACGTCGTCCGTCGCGCCACGTCTGAGAACGTCGACCTCGTGGTCGTCGGCCCCGAGGCGCCGCTCGTCGCGGGCGTCGCGGATGCGGTCCTGGACTACGGAATCCCCGTTTTTGGCCCGACGAAGGACGCGGCGCGTCTCGAGGCCTCCAAGTCTTTCGCGAAGCAGGTCATGGCCGATGCCGGCGTGGCGACGGCTCGCGCCTTCACGTGCACCACGATGGACGAGGTCGAGGCCGCGTTCGACGATCTGGGTGCCCCCTACGTCGTGAAGGATGACGCGCTTGCCGCCGGCAAGGGCGTCGTCGTGACCACCGACCGCGCCCAGGCCTCGGAGCATGCGCGCGCCTGCCTGTCGCGCGACGGGGGAGCGGTCGTCATCGAGGACTACCTCGACGGCCCCGAGGTCTCCCTCTTCTGTTTCGCCGACGGTGCTACCGTCGTGCCGCTGCAGCCCGCGCAGGACTTCAAGCGCGTGGGCGACGGCAACGAGGGCCCGAACACGGGCGGCATGGGCGCCTACAGCCCCCTGCCGTGGCTCCCCGAAGAGGCCACGCAGCGCATTGTCGACGAGGTGGCCCAGCCCGTCATCACCGAGATGGCGCGTCGCGGCACCCCCTTCCGCGGCCTCCTGTACTGCGGCCTCGCGATGACCTCGAAGGGCATCCGCGTCGTCGAATTCAACGTGCGTTTCGGCGACCCGGAGACCCAGGCGGTCCTCGAGCGCCTCGACTCCCCGCTGGCCCCCATCCTGTACGCGGCCGCGACCGGCACTCTCGCCAAGGTCCCCGCCCCCGTGTGGAGCGAGGACGCGGCCGTCACGGTCGTCATGGCCTCGGGCGGCTACCCGGGCCCCACGGATACCGGACATGAGATCACGGGTATCGAAGCGGCCGAGGAGCTCGACGGCATCCACGTCATCCACGCCGGTACCTCTGAGGAGATCACCGACGACCCGACCGACGTCGCAGCCGGATGCTGCGGCTTCGAACCGACCTACGCACTGGTGAACTCCGGCGGCCGAGTTCTCGATGTCGTCGCCCGAGCGGCCACGCTCGACGAGGCGCGGGCGCTCGCCTATCGCGGCGTCGACCTCATTCACTTCGACGGGGAGCACCACCGCAGCGACATCGCGACGTGGCCCGCCGACCTGGTCGTCACCCTCGACTGAGAAACCCCTGAGGAACATCATGACCGCCACCCCCCACGGCTGGACCCCGCTGAGCGCGGGCAAGGTTCGCGACATCTACGCTCCCGACGAGGCCGTGGTCGGCCCCGCACCGCAGACCGCTACTCAGGCGGACCGCCCGCGTCACGCGAAGGCTGGCCCGGAGGCACTCCTCATGGTGACCTCGGACCGCATCAGCGCCTACGACTACGTGCTGCCCACGCTGATCCCCGGCAAGGGCGCGGTCCTCAACCAGCTCGCCATCTGGTGGATGGGTCAGCTGCGTCCCCTCGTGGAAAACCACCTGCTGGCCGTGGGTACGAAGGCGCCGGCCGAGGCCTCGCGCGCCCTAGAAGGCGCCCAGCCCACGCGCTTCACGGTGCCCGCCGAGGTCGATGGGCGCGCGGTCGTGTGCCGCAGCCTGCACATGATCCCCATCGAGTGTGTCGTGCGCGGCTACCTGACCGGCTCCGGCCTGGCCGAGTACCGCGAGTCCGGATCCGTGTGCGGCATCAAGCTGCCCGAGGGCCTGACCGAGGCCTCGCGCCTGGAGGAGCCGATCTTCACGCCCGCCGCGAAGGCCGAGCTGGGCGAGCACGACGAGAACATCACTTTCGAGCAGACCGTCGAGCGCATCGGCGAGGAGCTCGCGGTCGCCATCCGTGACCTGTCGATCTCCCTGTACCGGGCCGCCCGCGACATCGCCGCCGAGCGTGGCATCATTATCGCGGACACCAAGTTTGAGTTCGGCATCGACGTGACCACGGGCGCGCTCGTACTCGCGGACGAGATCCTCACGCCGGACTCCTCGCGATTCTGGCCCGCCGACCAGTGGGTGGAAGGCCAGGTCGCTCCCAGCTTCGACAAGCAGTACCTGCGCGACTGGCTGGTCTCCGAGCAGTCCGGCTGGGACCGCTCCTCGGGCGCCAACCCGCCCGCGCTGCCCGAATCCGTGGCCGCCGCGACCGCCGCGCGCTACGTCGAGGCATACCGCCGACTCACCGGGTCGGACCCCATCCTGTAAACAAACTTGCCCGCCGGGCAAGATGCACGGCGGGATCCTCACCAACAACACAAGGAGGAACGCCGTGGGGCGAATCATCGTGGAAGTGATGCCGAAGCCGGAGATCCTGGATCCCCAGGGTAAGGCTGTCGGTTCGGCGCTGCCCAGGCTCGGAATCACGAGCTTTGAGGCCGTGCGCCAGGGTAAGTGCTTCCACCTGAGCGTGGACGGTCCCGTCACCGACGAGCTCCTGGACCAGGCCCGCAAGGCAGCCGAAGAGGTCCTGTCCAACCCGATCATCGAGGACGTCGTGCGCGTCGAGGCCATCGACGAGGCCGACGCCCGTTACGCGGGAGGCGTGCAGTGACCCGCGTCGGAGTCGTCACCTTCCCCGGCACCCTCGACGACCGCGACGCCGCCCGCGCGGTTGAAATCGCGGGCGCGCAGGCTGTGTCCCTGTGGCACAAGGACGCCGACCTGCACGGCGTCGACGCGGTCGTCATCCCCGGCGGCTTCTCCTACGGTGACTACCTGCGCTGCGGTGCGATCGCGGCGACCGCTCCCGTCATGAGCGAAATCGTGCGCGAAGCCGGACGAGGCCTGCCCGTCCTGGGCATCTGCAACGGTTTCCAGGTCCTGTGCGAGTCGCATCTGCTCCCCGGCGCGCTCATCCGCAACGACCACCAGAAGTTCCTGTGCCGCGACCAGGTGCTGCGCATCGAAAACGCGGACACCGCGTGGACGCGCGCCTACGGCGCCGGCGACACCATCACCGTCCCCCTCAAGAACGGCGAAGGCAACTTCCAGGCGGCCCCCGCCGAGCTCGAACGGCTCGAGGGTGAAGGCCGCGTCGTGTTCCGATACGTCGACTTCAACCCCAACGGCTCCGCCAACGACATCGCGGGCGTCACCAACGCCGCGGGCAACGTCGTCGGCCTCATGCCCCACCCCGAGCACGCGACTGAGGCCGGCTTCGGCCCGCTCTCCCTCGGACCCGACGGCGCCAGCCACCACGGCGGCACCGACGGACTGGGCATCTTCCGTTCCGTCCTCGCATCCCTCGTCGGCTGACGACGCCACCGCACCCTCACCCGTGAGGGAGCCCCGGCCTCGTCCCAGACCTTTCGAATGGAAACACGAATGACCTCCGAAAACACCCGCGAGCTGCCCGACACCGTCGAGAACGCCGCCGCGACCCCCGGCCAGGACATGCCCTGGAAGGAACTCGGCCTCAAAGAGGACGAGTACCAGCGCATCTGCGACATCCTCGGGCGCCGACCCACCAACGCCGAGCTCGCCATGTACTCCGTCATGTGGTCCGAGCACTGCTCCTACAAGTCCTCCAAGAAGCACCTCGCCGAGCAGTTCGGCGCGCGCACGACCGACGCCATGAGGAAGAACCTCCTCGTCGGCATGGGTCAGAACGCCGGCGTCGTCGACATCGGCGGCGGCTGGGCCGTCACCTTCAAGGTGGAGTCTCACAACCACCCGTCCTTCGTCGAGCCCTACCAGGGCGCGGCCACCGGCGTGGGCGGCATCGTCCGCGACATCATCTCCATGGGCGCGCGCCCGATCGCCGTCATGGACCAGCTGCGCTTCGGCGCCGTCGACCACCCCGACACGGCGCGCGTCGTCCACGGCGTCGTCTCCGGCGTCGGCGGCTACGGCAACTGCCTGGGCCTGCCCAACATCGGCGGCGAAACCGAGTTTGACCCCTCATACCAGGGCAACCCCCTCGTCAACGCGCTGTGCATCGGCAAGCTGCGCCACGACGACATCCACCTGGCTAACGCGACCGGCGAAGGCAACCTCGTCGTCCTCTTCGGCGCGCGCACCGGCGGCGACGGCATCGGCGGCGCCTCCATCCTCGCCTCCGAGACCTTCGAAGACGGTATGCCCGCCAAGCGCCCCTCCGTCCAGGTGGGCGACCCCTTCATGGAGAAGGTCCTCATCGAGTGCTGCCTCGACCTGTTCGAGGCCGGCGTCGTCCAGGGCATCCAGGACCTCGGCGCCGCGGGCATCTCGTGTGCGACCTCCGAGCTGGCCTCCAACGGCGACTCCGGCATGCACGTCGACCTCGAGAACGTGCTCCTGCGCGACCCCACGCTTACCGCGGGCGAGATCCTCATGAGCGAGTCCCAGGAACGCATGATGGCGATCGTGACCCCCGAGGATCGCGAGCGTTTCTTCGAGATCATCGACAAGTGGGACGTCGAGGCAGCGGTCATCGGCCACCTGACCGGCGACGGCCGCCTCACGATCGACCACCACGGCCACCGCATCGTCGACGTCGACCCGAAGACCGTCGCCCACGAGGGCCCCGTCTACGACCGCCCCTACGCGCGCCCCGCGTGGCAGGACGACCTGCAGGCAGCCACCTCGGAGGATCTCTCGCGTCCCGCTACGCGCGAGGAGCTGATCGCCGACGTGCGCGCAGTCCTCTCCGACATCAACCAGGCCTCCAAGGCGTGGGTCACCGACCAGTACGACCGCTACGTGCAGGGCAACACCGCCCTCGCCCAGCCCGACGACGCGGGCGTCATCCGCATCGACGAGGAAAGCGGCCTCGGTGTCGCCCTGTCGACCGACGCCAACGGCTGGTACACGAAGCTCGACCCGGCAGCTGGAGCCCGGCAGGCCCTCGCCGAGTCGTACCGTAACGTCGCCGTCGTCGGCGCCGAGCCCGTTGCCATCACGGACTGCCTGAACTTCGGCAATCCCGAAGACACGGACGCCATGTGGCAGCTGGTGACCGCCATGACCGCGCTCGCGGACGGCTGCATCGAGCTCGAGATCCCCGTGACCGGCGGCAACGTGTCGCTGTACAACTCGTCCGGCACCGAGAAGGGCCTGCCGAACTCGTCGATCAACCCGACGCCCGTGATCGGTATGCTCGGCATCCTCCCCGACGTCACGCGCGCCAACCCCTCCGGCTTCACCGAAGAGGGCCTCGCCGTCATCCTCCTGGGCACCACCCGCGAGGAGTTCGACGGGTCCGCGTGGGCGCGCATCGCCCGCTCGCACCTCGGTGGCCTGCCGCCCGAGGTCGACCTGAAGGCTGAGGTCGCCCTCGGTAACGTCGTGCGCGCGCTGAGCGCCGCCGACGGACCGGACGGACGACCCCTTGTGCGCGCCGCACACGACCTGTCCAACGGCGGCCTCGTGCAGTCCCTCGTGGACTCCGCGCTGCGCTTCGGTATCGGCGGCGTCTTCGACGTGGCCGGGGCCGCCCGCCGCGACTGCGTCGGCGACCACGAGATGCTCCTGTCCGAGTCCCAGGCCCGTGCCTTCGTCGCGGTGCCCGAGGCGGCCGTCAAGGCCGTGTTTGTGGCCGCCGAGGCCGAGGGCGTGGACGCCGTGCGTATCGGCACGACGGGCGGCGACATGCTAGCGATCAGCGGCGTGGACCTGCTCGCCGCCGAAGGCGAGGGCTGCGGCTGGATCGCCTCGATCGACGAGCTGCGCGAGCTGAGCGACGCCGGACGCACGTACTTCTGAGCGTTCTCGTCTGAGTTGTAGCGCCAAGGGGCGCGGGCCTGCG
>ERZ1674236.242-NODE-242-length-12557-cov-37.447768_pt1 | contig 12557 bp, 11 predicted proteins | sample MGYA00581210_ERZ1674236 | MGnify/ENA primary metagenome ERZ1674236 (study PRJEB41354, sample SAMEA4873328) | human saliva metagenome | biome: human-associated habitat [ENVO:00009003]; feature: mouth environment [ENVO:08000002]; material: saliva material...
CGACGCGGTAGGCGGTGTTGGCGGCTTCGGAGGCGGTGAAGGATTTGACGGAGAGTGAGGGGGAGAATCGGGCGAAGGTGAGGTGGTAGGATTGGCGGGCAGTCATGATAACATTAGGATGAGTTTATGATGAACGCCTGAAATATACCATAACCATAATGACAAATATATTTGTTAAGATGAATGGCATAAATTTCACCTAAACGGCAAGAAAAATACCATGCCGTTAAATTCCCTCCATGTATACACGTATACATGTATACAGTTATAATTCAAAGCTGTACTGTATCTCAGACCCATTCCATGAAAAAAATCCTCGTTACCGGCGGCGCTGGCTTTATCGGCTCGGCAGTTGTCCGCCACATCATCCAAAATACCCAAGATTCCGTCATCAATCTCGACAAATTAACTTACGCGGGCAATCTAGAATCACTGACCGACGTAGCCGAAAGTCCCCGTTACGCTTTTGAGCAAGTGGACATTTGCAATCGTGCCGAACTTGACCGTGTGTTTGCACAACACCAGCCCGATGCCGTCATGCACTTGGCAGCGGAAAGCCATGTTGACCGCTCTATCGATTCAGCAGGCGAGTTTATCCAAACCAACATCGTCGGCACGTTCAATCTGCTTGAAGCTGCGCGTGCCTATTGGCAGCAAATGTCGTCTGAAAAACGCGAAGCTTTCCGTTTTCACCATATTTCCACCGACGAAGTCTATGGTGATTTGCACGGTACGGACGATTTGTTTACCGAAACTACGCCCTACGCCCCGTCCAGCCCCTATTCCGCTTCCAAGGCTTCCAGCGACCATCTCGTGCGTGCATGGCTGCGCACTTACGGCCTGCCGACCATCGTAACCAACTGTTCGAACAACTACGGTCCGTACCATTTCCCTGAAAAACTCATTCCATTGATGATTCTGAACGCACTCGACGGCAAACCGCTGCCCGTGTACGGCGACGGGATGCAAATCCGTGACTGGCTGTTTGTCGAAGATCACGCCCGCGCGCTGTATCAGGTTGTTACCGAAGGCGTCGTCGGCGAAACCTACAATATCGGCGGACACAATGAAAAAGCCAATATCGAAGTGGTCAAAACCATCTGCGCCCTGCTGGAAGAACTCGTTCCCGAAAAACCAGCCGGCGTGGCGCGCTACGAAGACTTGATTACTTTTGTGCAAGACCGCCCCGGCCATGACGTGCGCTACGCCATCGATGCCGCCAAAATCGGCAGGGAACTGGGCTGGAAACCGCAGGAAACGTTCGAATCCGGCATCCGCAAAACGGTGCAATGGTATTTGAACAATAAAACTTGGTGGCAAAATGTATTGAACGGCAGCTACCGTTTGGAACGTCTGGGCAAGCTCTAAACCATACCCACCCTACATTGCAAACAACAGTCATCATCGAAAAAGGTATTTCCATGCATTCTCTGTCCCGCATAGTCTTATCGGCAACTTTGACCTCAGCCTTGTTCGTCTCTATGCCAGTTCTGGCAAAAGAAACGCGACATCATGCCGCACAAACGACTGTTAAAAAGATGACAAAAGCCGATGGCAGCACTATTGAGCGGGCAGTTGTCATCATTGAAGACGACACTATGCGCGGCATTGGCGCCGAAAACCGCTGGATTGCAGAAAATATGCCGGGATACCGCAAAGTCGGACAAGCCCTGTTGCAGCAAAACGGCGGCGTCTATGACCGTATTGATGTGCAAAATGAAGCAGGCGACATCCGTTCCGTTTACTTCGATATCAAAAGCTTCTTTGGTATGGTAAACGGCAAGCCTCTTTAAAACCAAAGGTCGTCTGAAAACACTAGCCATGCACAAACTATGTTTTCAGACGACCTTAAAATCCATTTCACACATTTTGCTGATTTCAACAATCAGACCAACAAAGGACCCCCATGAAAGGCATCATCCTTGCCGGCGGCAGCGGCACACGCCTCTACCCCATCACGCGCGGCGTATCCAAACAGCTTCTGCCCGTGTACGACAAACCCATGATTTACTATCCCTTGTCTGTATTGATGTTGGCGGGAATACGCGAAATCTTGGTCATCACCACCCCCGAAGACAATTCCTCTTTCAGACGACTGCTCGGCGACGGCAGCGATTTCGGCATCTCCATCAGCTACGCCGAACAACCCAGCCCCGACGGCTTGGCGCAAGCATTCATCATCGGCGAAGAGTTTATCGGCAACGACAACGTCTGCTTGGTCTTGGGCGACAATATTTTCTACGGCCAATCGTTTACCCAAACCCTGAAACAAGCTGCCTCCAAAAAACACGGCGCCACTGTGTTCGGCTACCAAGTCAAAGACCCCGAACGCTTCGGCGTCGTCGAATTTGACGAAAACTTCAATGCCTTATCCATCGAAGAAAAACCGAAACAGCCCAAATCCGACTGGGCGGTAACAGGCTTATATTTCTACGACAACCGCGTCGTAGAATTTGCCAAACAAGTCAAACCGTCCGCGCGCGGCGAACTCGAAATCAGCACGCTCAACCAAATGTATCTTGACGACGGTTCATTGTCCGTCCAGCTTTTGGGGCGTGGCTTTGCATGGTTGGACACCGGTACGCATGAAAGTCTGCACGAGGCCGCCTCATTCGTCCAAACCGTGCAAAACATCCAAGACCTGCAAGTCGCCTGTCTCGAAGAAATCGCCTGGCGCAACGGCTGGCTTTCAGACGAGCGTTTGGAAGAACTCGCCCGCCCGATGGCAAAAAACCAATATGGTCAATACCTGTTACGTTTGTTGGCGGGCATAAACCGCTAAGCTCAAATCTATTGTATTCATAACATCAAGCGTAGTTTTTCTTGATTCGTTCAAGTGGAATTGAAAATATGAAAATCATTGATACCACCATTCCCGAAGTCAAACTTTTAGAACCGCAAGTCTTCGGCGACGCGCGCGGCTTTTTTATGGAAACCTTCCGCGACGAATGGTTTAAGGTCAACGTCTGCGACCGCACCTTCGTGCAGGAAAACCATTCCAAATCAGGCAAAGGCGTATTGCGCGGCCTGCATTACCAAACCGAAAACACGCAAGGCAAACTCGTCCGCGTCGTTGTCGGCAAAGTGTTTGACGTTGCCGTCGATATGCGCAAAGACTCGCCGACTTTCGGCAAATGGGCGGGCGAAATCCTGTCGGCTGAAAACAAACGCCAGCTTTGGGTACCCGAAGGTTTCGCACACGGCTTTTACGTTTTGAGCGATGAAGCCGAATTCGTTTACAAATGCACGGACTATTACAACCCGAAAGCCGAACATTCGCTGATTTGGAACGACCCGACCGTCGGCATCGAATGGCCGCTGCAAGGCGAACCCAACCTGTCGCCCAAAGACTTGGCAGGTAAAATCTTGGCAGAAGCCGCAACCTTTTAAGGTCGTCTGAAAACGATTGCAGGCGGTTATCCCATTTGCCCTTATGCGGCAGAATCAGGATAATGCGCCTGCATTGATTATTTTCAAACCCAAACGGCAAACACCATGAATTTTTACGATTTACTGATTTCTCCGTTCGCAGAGTTCGATTTCATGCGTTATGCGCTGGCATCGATATTCTGTTTGGCACTCAGTGCCGCACCTGTCGGCGTTTTCCTCGTGATGCGCCGTATGAGCTTGGTCGGAGACGCATTAAGTCATGCCGTTTTGCCCGGCGCCGCGATAGGTTATATTTTCGCCGGTTTGAGCCTGCCGGCAATGAGCATAGGCGGCTTTGTTGCCGGCATGCTGATGGCTCTTTTGGCAGGATTGGTCAGCCGTTTCACCTCTTTGAAAGAAGACGCCAACTTTGCCGCATTTTATTTGAGCAGTCTGGCAATCGGCGTCATCTTGGTCAGCAAACAAAAGGACGGCAGCGTAGATTTACTGCATTTGCTGTTCGGTTCCGTCTTGGCAGTGGACATCCCTGCATTACAACTGATTGCCATCGCCGCCAGCATAACGATTACCGCTTTGGCAATCATCTACCGCCCCTTAGTCTTGGAAAGCATAGACCCTCTGTTCCTAAAAGCCGTTGGCGGGAAAGGCGGCTTTTGGCATGTCGTGTTTCTGGTGTTGGTGGTTATGAACTTGGTTGCCGGCTTTCAAGCACTCGGCACGCTGATGTCGGTCGGGCTGATGATGTTGCCCGCCATTACCGCCCGCTTGTGGGCAAAAAATATGGGGATGTTGATTTTATTGTCAGTCTTGCTGGCACTCTTCTGCGGCTTTGCGGGCTTGCTGTTTTCGTATCACGTCGAAATACCGTCCGGCCCCGCCATTATTTTGTGTTGCGGCGTCTTATACACCCTGTCCGTCATCTTCGGCAGCGAAGGCGGCATATTGACCAAATGGATACGCGGCAAAAAACACCGCACCGCTTGACGGCAAGCCATACTCTCCAAACCAATCAACCCGTCAATCCATTGTTCCTGACCCGGTTTCATTGCCCAACTGAAAAAAAGTCGTCTGAAAACCATCCCCTCGGTTTTCAGACGACCTTTTGCCATGAATCACACTCCAACGCCCTTATCCTCCGATTACGGTAGAAAATTCGATTATTCCCGTCCCAGCCTTGAATTTCATGTAAAAAATAGTAATAATAAGCCCTTTTCCAGCAGACCATACTGCCCGACCAACTCCCCTCAAGAAAGCACGAAACATGGCGTTAATCGTACATAAATACGGCGGCACATCAGTAGGCTCGCCCGAACGCATTAAAAACGTAGCCAAACGTGTCGCCAAAGCCCGCGCTGAAGGACACGACATCGTTGTCGTCGTATCCGCCATGAGCGGCGAAACCAACCGCCTGGTTGCGCTGGCGCACGAAATGCAGGAGCATCCCGATCCGCGCGAACTGGACGTAGTTTTGTCCACCGGTGAACAAGTGACCATCGGCCTTTTGGCAATGGCATTGAAAGACATCGGCGTGGATGCCAAAAGCTACACCGGCTGGCAGGTCGCCCTCAAAACCGATACTTCCCACACCAAAGCCCGCATCGAAAGCATCGATGACGAAAAAATGCGCGCCGACCTCACCGAGGGCAAAGTCGTCATCGTCGCCGGTTTTCAAGGTATCAGCAGCGAAGGCGATATTTCCACGCTCGGACGCGGCGGTTCCGACACCTCCGCCGTTGCGCTCGCCGCAGCCCTCAAAGCGGACGAATGCCAAATCTATACCGACGTAGACGGCGTTTACACCACCGACCCCCGCGTCGTACCTGAAGCGCGCCGCATGGATACGGTTACATTTGAAGAAATGATCGAACTGGCAAGCCTCGGTTCGAAAGTTTTGCAAATCCGTTCAGTAGAATTCGCCGGAAAATACAAAGTGCGCCTGCGCGTACTGAGCAGCCTGCAAGACGGCGGCAACGGCACCTTAATTACCTTTGAAGAGGACGACAACATGGAAAGAGCTGCCGTAACCGGTATCGCATTCGATAAAAACCAAGCCCGCATCAACGTGCGCGGCGTACCCGACAAACCCGGCGTCGCCTATCAGATTTTAGGCGCGGTTGCCGATGCCAATATCGAAGTCGACATGATCATCCAAAATGTCGGCAGCGAAGGCACTACCGATTTCTCCTTCACCGTACCGCGCGGCGAGTACAAACAAACCATCGAAATCCTGACCAAACTGCAAGACAGCATCGGCGCAGCCGCCATCGACGGCGACGACACCGTGTGCAAAGTCTCCGCAGTCGGCTTGGGTATGCGTTCGCACGTCGGCGTTGCCGCCAAAATCTTCCGCACCCTCGCTGAAGAAGGCATCAACATCCAAATGATTTCCACCTCAGAAATCAAAGTTTCCGTCTTGATTGACGAGAAATACATGGAACTCGCCACCCGCGTCCTGCATAAAGCGTTTGATTTGGGTTAATCAGGTTATATGCTTGAAAGGTCGTCTGAAATTTTATTTTCAGACGACCTTTTTTATGAGAAAACCGTAGGTTGGAATCTATATTTGATAATATCTTCTTAGCTGTTTCTAAAGCATTTCTCCTTTAAATTTCTATATCTATGTCCGACAATCAGGTTTGCCCGAAGGTCGTCTGAAAATAAGAAACCTTTTTTACCACCGTCGGACTAACAGATTATCAACGCAATATTTAAGGAGCTTTATGACTGCTTTCATCCGCTTCGCTTCAGTGTTGCTGACCGCATCCGCATTGACTGTCAACGTAAGCGCCGCTGCCAAACCCGTTGCCGAAAAACGCGTTGCGGTGCAGTCTTCCAAAGGCAAGGTCATGCCACCTGCTGATTATGCCAAAATGATTAACGACTTCCCCGATCCTAACCCGAAACTGCTGGAGCCAATCCCTATTTCAAATGTGAAATCGCCATACGGACGGGCGGATTTGGTTAAATTTTTCGAAATCGTTTTACAGTCTCATTCGGAATTGATGGCAGCACAAGATGAATTTAACCGAGCTGGAGAAAATTCGACACATTCTCCAGAATTTTTTGAAGCTGCAAAAAAGCTGGCTGATGAGTGGAAAAAAGTTACCGGAAGATTTTTGGATGCTGATTTCCGCGATCCTGAAATTAAAGCACTGGTCAACCGGAGGATCGAAATCAACATATTGGCAAGTCATGTTTTGGAATATTTGATAAAACATCAAAAAACCTTGATGGATGAAGGAGAGAAAGATCCTGAAATAAACCGATTGGGTGTAATGGCTTTTCGAGAAAAACAAAATAAAGCTCAGGAAGAAATTAAGAGAAGCAATGCAGAAATATTGAAAGCCGTCCGTGCATTAAAGAAAAAATATTCCCTATAATCCCCCAAAGGTCGTCTGAAAACGCTACCGAAGCCGTTTCAGACGACCTTTTTGCAAGCCGCTTGATAACATATTAAAACCATATCCCAAGCCTGCCGAAATATGCCATAATAGCCACGCAGCGCGCTTTTGCGCCGCATTCGAAAAGAAAAACCTAACCTACAAGAGAATATCCCATGACTAGCAAAGCCACCATTATCTACACCCATACCGACGAAGCCCCCGCGCTGGCGACCCAATCCCTGCTGCCGATTGTGCAGGCGTTTACCCGCCATGCCGGTATCGAAGTCAAAACCAGCGATATTTCCCTGTCCGGCCGCATTTTGGCGGCGTTCCCCGAATATTTGACCGAAGCGCAGCGCGTACCCGACGCGCTTGCCGAGTTGGGCGAACTGGTGAAACAGCCCGATGCCAACGTGATCAAACTGCCGAACATCAGCGCGTCCGTACCGCAACTGACCGCCGCAATTAAAGAATTGCAGGCAAAAGGCTTTGCCGTCCCCGATTACCCCGCCGACCCGCAAACTGATGAAGAAAAATCCGTGCGCGAACGTTACGACCGCATCAAAGGCAGCGCGGTCAACCCCGTTTTGCGCGAAGGCAACTCCGACCGCCGCGCCCCGAAAGCAGTGAAAAACTTTGCGAAAAAAAATCCGCACAGCATGGGCGCATGGACGAAAGACTCCAAAACCCACGTTGCTACCATGCAAAGCGGCGACTTTTTCCATAACGAACAATCCGTTACCGTACCCGATGCGACTTCCGTATCCATCGTGTTCACCGATAAACAAGGCAACAAGAAAGAGTTGCGCGAGCCCGTCGCCCTGAAAGCCGGCGAAATCATCGATGCGACCGTGATGAGCAAAAAAGCCCTGCTCGCCTTCCTTGCCGAGCAAGTGAAAGACGCGAAAGCAAAAGGCGTATTGTTCTCACTGCACATGAAAGCCACCATGATGAAAGTGTCCGACCCGATTATCTTCGGACACGCCGTCAAAGTGTTCTTCGCGCCTGTCTTTGAAAAATTCGGCGACAAACTGGCTGCCGCAGGCGTCAACGTCAACAACGGCTTCGGCAACCTGCTTGCCAATCTGGACAAACTGGATGCGGACACCCGCGCTGCCGTCGAAGCCGAAATTGCCGCCGTTTACGCCGCCAACCCTGATTTGGCGATGGTCGATTCCGACAAAGGCATCACCAACCTGCACGTCCCCAGCGATGTCATCGTCGATGCTTCCATGCCTGCGATGATCCGCAACTCCGGCCGCATGTGGGACAAAGACGGCAAAGCGCAAGACACCAAAGCCGTGATTCCCGACAGCAGCTACGCAGGCGTTTATCAGGCAACCATCGACTTCTGCCGCGAACACGGCGCGTTCGATCCGACAACCATGGGTACCGTGCCCAACGTCGGTCTGATGGCACAAGCAGCCGAAGAATACGGTTCGCACAATAAAACCTTCGAAATCGAAGCCGACGGACAAGTTCAAGTCATCGATGCGGCGGGTAAAGTCCTGATGCAGCACGACGTTGAAGCTGGCGACATCTGGCGTATGTGCCAAACCAAAGACGCTCCGGTTAAAGACTGGGTACAACTCGCCGTCAACCGCGCCCGCCTGAGTAACACGCCCGCCGTGTTCTGGCTCGACGAAAACCGTCCGCACGATAAAAGCCTGCTCACCAAAGTCAAAGCCTATCTTGCCGAACTGGATACCGACGGCCTCGACATCCGCGTCCTCGCCCCCGAAGAAGCCGCCAAGTTCAGCTTGGGTCGTCTGAAAAACGGCGAAGACACCATTTCCGTAACCGGCAACGTCCTGCGCGATTATCTGACCGACCTGTTCCCGATTTTGGAACTCGGCACCAGCGCGAAAATGCTGTCCATCGTTCCATTGATGAACGGCGGCGGTATGTTTGAAACCGGCGCGGGTGGCTCCGCACCGAAACACGTCCAACAGTTCCTCGAAGAAAACCACCTGCGTTGGGACTCGCTGGGCGAATTCCTCGCACTCGCCGTATCGTTTGAACATCTGGCGCAAAAAACCGGCAACACCAAAGCCCAAGTCCTCGCCGACACGCTGGATGCCGCCACCGAAAAACTGCTGTTGAACGACAAATCGCCCAAACGCAAAGCAGGCGAACTAGACAACCGCGGCAGCCATTTCTACCTCACCCTCTACTGGGCGCAAGAGTTGGCAGCGCAGGATAAAGACGCGGAATTGAAAGCAGCGTTTGCGCCGCTGGCGGAAACCCTGACCGCCGACGAAGCGAAAATCGTTGCCGAGCTTTCCGCCGCACAAGGCAAAGCAGCCGACATCGGCGGCTACTACGCCCCCGACGCTGCAAAAGCCGCCCAAGCCATGCGCCCGAGCGAAACGTTCAATCAGGCATTGGCAAAGCTGTAAAAGCATTACGGTAAGGCTGTAAACATGAAAGGTCGTCTGAAAACCTGTATTCAAAGGTTTTCAGACGACCTTTTTATAGTGGATTAACTTTAAACCAGTACGGCGTTGCCTCGCCTTAGCTCAAAGAGAACGATTCTCTAAGGTGCTGAAGCACCAAGTGAATCGGTTCCGTACTATCTGTACTGTCTGCAGCTTCGTCGCCTTGTCCTGATTTAAATTTAATCCACTATATTGCGGCACATTTGAAACAGTACAAAAAACTAAAGACCGTCCGAGAAACGGGCGGTCTTAGATATTGTGAGGAATTTCAGCATTATTCCTTAGCGTGCTTTCGGTGTAGTCGGTGCAACTGGTTTTCCAGTGAACGAAGCACGTTTTGCGGCTTGAAAGATAGCCAATCGTCTACGATGTTGCATCATTATTTCCTTTCTTTTTCTATTATTTGGATTATTCCCGGTTCTATAAACCGGATGCCCTATCTATACCATTTATTTTTTCAAATAAAATATAGTACAGTTATTGTGAGATGCTATGGAGGACATCATAAATGCTTTATCCGTTGATGAACAGAGGATTTTTGTAAATTTATGATTTTATTCTTTAATCGGAAAATAAAAACGGACTGACCTGATTTGCCACAGCCAGTCCGCCTTTATATTATTCCGTCAATAAATTTAATGCTTCCCGATATTTATCAACTGTTTTCTGAATAACATCGCTAGGGACGTCCGGTGCCGGAGCTTTTTTGTTCCAACCGCTTTGCTCCAACCAATCCCGAACAAATTGCTTGTCAAAAGACGGCGGATTAGTGCCGACTTGATATTGATCAGCCGGCCAAAAGCGGCTGGAATCGGGCGTCAGCACTTCATCCATCAGGGTTAATGTACCGTTTTCATCCAGCCCGAATTCAAATTTGGTATCGCATATGATGATACCGCGTGATTTTGCATATTCTGCGGCTTCCGTATAAAGCTGAATGGCTTTAGCGCGCACTTCAGCCGCCAACTCTTTACCGATAATGCGTTCGCATTCTTCAAAACTGATGTTTTCATCATGATCGCCGACGGCAGCCTTGGTGGACGGGGTAAAAATCACTTCCGGAAGCTGCTGCGCTTCTTTCATCCCTTCGGGAAGTTTGATGCCGCAGACAGAACCGTTTTTTTGGTAATCTTTCCACCCGCTGCCCGCCAAATAACCACGCACAATCGCCTCTACTTTGACAGGAGTCAGTTTTTTGGCGACAACCGCGCGTTTCTCGATGGCTTTGGCTTCATGTTCAGGCAACACGTCGTAAACCGTATCGCCGGTAAAATGATTGTGCATGATATGCGCCAGTTTTTGAAACCAGAAATTGGAAATCTGCGTCAGAATTTCTCCTTTACCCGGAATCGGATTGTCTAAAATCACGTCAAATGCAGACAATCGGTCGGATGCGACCATCAACATGCGCTTGCTGTCGATTTCGTATAAATCGCGTACTTTTCCGGAGTAAATCTTTTTCAAGCTGATTTCGGACATTTCAGGTTTCTCCCTTCGCTGACTCGGTTTAAACAGGATTCCGTTATTTTATCCGAATTTGGATTTTTGGGTCAGATTGTTTACAAAATAGGTCGTCTGAAAACGTTTTGCACGGATGCAGACGCTTTCAGACGACCTTATCAATCCTAAGTATAGCTAATCAAAGATTAGATGCTAGGAACTTGGGTTTGTTGTTGGATGCTGTTTACAGCTGACAGAGAGTAGTAATCGCCATGACCGGTTACTTCGTAAGTGCTGCCATCGGCAAACTTGAAGTTTTCGATCTTATGGTTGTTACCGGAGAACCAGTCGTCAATGGTAACGGTGTCACCGCCGCCGACAGATACGGTCAGGCTGTTGCCTGTTTTGCTCAACAACACATCGGAAGCAGAAATACCTTTGCCGAATTGCAGGGTATCGTTACCGCTTTCGTCTTGGATGGTGTCGCGACCGTAACCTTTATCGAAGAAGTAGGTATCGTCGCCGGTACCGCCGATCAGGACATCGTTGCCGATGCCGCCGTCGAGGTAGTCGTTACCGTCTTTACCAACCAGGCAGTCATCGCCTGCCAAGCCGTACAGGTGGTTGTTGCCGGAGTTGCCGTTGATGTCGTTGTTCAGAGCGTTACCGGTACCGTTGAGGTTGCCGGAACCTTGCAAGAACAGGTGTTCAACGTTGTCGGTCAGGGTGTAGTCGATTACGCTGCGAACGGTATCGATACCGCCGCTGGCATTACCGTACTCGATAACTTGGTCGCCTTTGTGGTCAACAAAGTAAACGTCGTTACCGTCACCACCACGCATGATGTCAGCGTCGGCACCACCGTTCAGGTAGTCGTTGCCTTCACCGCCTTGCAGGTAGTCTTTACCGCCTTCACCGTACAGGGAGTCACCGTTGTTACCGCCTTGCAGGGTGTCGTTACCGTCGCCACCGTAAATTACGTCGGCACCGTCGCCGCCATAAATCACGTCTTCGCCGCTTGTACCGTAAATGGTGTCTTTCTTATCGGTACCCACAGTTTTGGTTGCGCCGTTTTGATCTTTGTCGCATTCGTCAACACGGATGATGTTACCCGGATTTTTGTCGTCATGTCCGTAGGTATTGTGTTGGTTTTGATCGTCAACGCAATCTTTGCAGTCTTTATCGTTGGGTTTAGGCTGCGGTTTTGGTTGTGGTTTAGGTTGCGGCTGTGGTTGAGGCTGCGGTTGGGGTTTAGGCTGCGGCTGAGGTTGTGGCTGCGGCTTAGGTTGGGGTTGTGGGTGGGGTTGAGGCTGTGGTTTTGGCTCAACCGGTGGGCAGTAAGGATCAACATGCTTCGGAGGAACCGGTTTTGGAGCCGGTTTAGGGTAATAAGGTTTACCCGGGTTGCAGTTGAAATCGATGATGATGCATTTGTACGCAGGTTTCGGCGGAGGGCAGTAGGCGCCATGACCGAATTTGCCGTGAGGCATTTTGAAGCCGTGTGAAGAACCGTAGTTATGGAAACCGCCTTTGTAACCGAAACCGCCATGGCTCGGTGGGCAGTAAGGATTGTACGGTTTGACCGGAGGGCAATATGCGTTGAAGTGGCCTTTGGATGAGTAGCCGCCATAATGATAAGTCATAATAAATCACTCCCAGAATATAATTAAAAAGCATAGGCCTTTTGACAAAAATACAGACCAGCCAAACTGCCTACATTGTTATTTTAGTGATATTTCGCAGAAAACTTACATTCTCGTCGCTAACGGTAAAAATTTTGGATAAATGGAAATTTATTTTTCCATGATAATGAACAATATTACATTGGAAACCCACCCTGTTATTTTCATCATGACAGATCGGAAGAGCGTCGTGAGGGAAAGAGTGTGTCAGTACGTGTAGATCT
>ERZ1674236.243-NODE-243-length-12541-cov-6.131107_pt1 | contig 12541 bp, 20 predicted proteins | sample MGYA00581210_ERZ1674236 | MGnify/ENA primary metagenome ERZ1674236 (study PRJEB41354, sample SAMEA4873328) | human saliva metagenome | biome: human-associated habitat [ENVO:00009003]; feature: mouth environment [ENVO:08000002]; material: saliva material...
AGGGCAGTGGCGCAATTGGTAGCGCACCGGTCTCCAAAACCGGCGGTTGTGGGTTCGAGTCCCGCCTGCCCTGCGGATTAGGCTGATCATTTTCGTAGGAGGATTCCCATGGCCGATCGTGTTGCCTCGGATGCTGAATCCTCGCGCCGAGATCGCACTAAGAACGAAGCTACCCGCAAGCGTAGCGCCGCCACCAAGGAGCAGACGAAGCGTCCTGGATTCTTCGGTGGCATCTGGCTCTTCTTCAAGCAAGTCATTGACGAAATGAAGAAGGTTACCTACCCCACGGGATCTGAGACCTGGACCTACTTCCTCGTCGTCGTTGTGTTTGTCGCCGCAATCATGCTTTTCGCTGGCCTACTCGACTTCGGATTCGGTAAACTAAGCGCATTGATCTTCGGCTGAGACCGACGAACCCGCCCGCAGGACACTGCAGGCGGGTTTCTTCTACGGTCCGGCCCCACTCGCAGGAGGGAAACGTCGTGAGCGACGAACAGTACACCGAGGACCAGGTCCTCGAGGCCGCCCAGGAAACCGTTGAGCAGGAGACCTTCGAGGCTCCGGCTCGGGATGCTGTTGAGGAGGTGACCGAGGAGGTCGCCACCGAGGACACCGTGTCCGAGGAAGAGTCCCCGGCCTCGGTCGAAGAGGAAGCGATCGCCAAGCTGCGCCGCAAGCTCTACATGTCCCCCGGCGACTGGTACGTCATCCACACCTACTCCGGCCACGAGCGCAAGGTGAAGGCTAACCTCGAGCAGCGCATCACCACGCAGAACATGGAAGACTACATCTTCGCCGTCGAGGTTCCGGATGAGTATGTCATGGAGTATCGCGGCAACGCGAAGAAGCGCGTGCGCCACGTGCGCATCCCCGGCTACGCGATCGTCTGCATGGACTTCAACGAGGCCTCGTACCGTGTCGTCAAGGAAACCCCCGCCGTCACCGGCTTCGTGGGCGACCAGCACAACCCCGTGCCGCTCTCGATCGACGAGGTCGTCATGCTCCTGACGCCCAACGTCCTCGAGGAGGCTGCCGAGGCTGCCAAGGATCAGCCCGCCCCCGTCCAGGCCGTTCAGACTCAGTTCGAGGTCGGTGAGATCGTCACCGTCACCGACGGACCTTTCGAGACCATGTCGGCCACGATCTCCGAGATCATGCCCGAGGCTCAGAAGCTCAAGGTCCTCGTCACCATCTTCGAGCGCGAGACGCCGCTCGAGCTCGGCTTCGACCAGGTGGAGAAGCTCGAGCAGTGACATCACGCACCCGGACTTGGGATCAAGCCCGGAATCGCGTTATGATTCACTTTTGTGTGCGTAGGGCGCACTATGCCCACTGAAACCCAGTGAGCTGACGCCAAACGCTCCGCCCTGACCGGCACCCGTCGGCCAGAACTTCAGAAGAAAGACCCGCATTCATGGCACCGAAGAAGAAGGTCACCGGCCTGATCAAGCTTCAGATCGCAGCCGGCGCCGCTACCCCCGCACCGCCCGTCGGCCCCGCTCTGGGCCAGCACGGCGTGAACATTGTTGAGTTCACCAAGGCTTACAACGCGGCCACCGAGTCGCAGCGTGGAAACATCATCCCCGTTGAGATCACCGTCTACGAGGATCGTTCCTTCACGTTCGTCCTCAAGACGCCGCCCGCCGCTGAGCTCATCAAGAAGGCTGCTGGCATCCAGAAGGGTTCCGGCACCCCCAACACCGTCAAGGTTGGTTCGATCACGATGGATCAGGCTCGCGAAATCGGCCAGTCCAAGATGGCTGACCTCAACGCCAACGATATCGAGGCTGCGGCCAAGATCATCGCCGGCACCGCCCGCTCTATGGGCATCAACGTCGAGGGCTGACCTCAACCAACCCCCCGTGGTAGGGCAGGCGCTGCCCGACACCCACGACTGCAAGGAGAAGAAGCAGAATGACCAAGCGCTCCAAGAGCTACCGCGCAGCGGCCGAGAAGGTCCACGCGGACGTGCTGTACACCCCCTTCGAGGCCATGAAGCTGGCCAAGGAGACCACCGTCACCAAGTTCGACTCGACCGTTGAGGTCGTCTTCCGACTGGGTGTCGACCCCCGCCAGGCGGACCAGATGGTCCGTGGCACCGTTTCCCTGCCGCACGGCACCGGCAAGACCGCCCGGGTCTTGGTCTTCGCCGTTGGTCCGCGCGCTCAGGAAGCGATCGACGCAGGCGCCGACGAGGTCGGCGGCGACGAGCTCATCGAGAAGGTTGCCAAGGGCTACACCGACTTCGATGTCGCCGTTGCTACCCCCGACCTCATGGGCAAGGTTGGCCGCCTCGGCCGCGTCCTCGGCCCCCGTGGCCTCATGCCGAACCCCAAGACGGGCACCGTGACCATGGACGTCGCGAAGGCCGTCAAGGAGATCAAGGGTGGTCGTATCGAGTTCCGCGTCGACAAGCACGCCAACCTGGCGTTCATCGTCGGCAAGGCCTCCTTCACCGCTGAGCAGCTGACCGAGAACTACGCCGCCGTCCTGGACGAGGTGCTGCGTCTCAAGCCGACCTCCTCGAAGGGCCGCTACCTGCTCAAGGGCGCCGTCGCCACGACGATGGGCCCCGGCATCCCGCTGGATGTCACCAAGGTCAAGGACCTCATCGAGAAGTGAGCGTCGCTCGCTGATCAAGCATCCGGGCCCCGCGCAGCAGTGCTGCGCGGGGCCCCGCTTTATCTGGTGTGCGCCGGACATGTATGTGTGCTCACGTCTCACGGGTCGTCGCACTAGTGAGAGCATGGCGGGTGTCCCGCACCTGCGCGCGAGTGGGTGAGTGGCGCTCACCGGAGGTCGCAACCCCGGCCTCGTCTGTGATGCTCGCCCCGTTGCTTGCAAGCCCTAGCTGGGCCTGTTAAACTGATCCTCGCCGAAGACCGTTGGTGTCCACACTAGTGGAGGAAAATCCAACGCAGGTGAGTGAGCAGCCCTGTGCTGCAATCGAGCGTATGCCCGACACGATCCTGCGTGTCGGGTTTTTTCGTACCTACGGTCACGTATCTGGAAGGAGGACCATGGCGAAGTCCGACAAGGTGGCAGCAGTTGCCGAGCTCGTGGAGCGTTTCCGCGCAGCCGACGCTGTCCTGCTGACCGAGTACCGCGGCCTGACCGTCGGCCAGCTGAAGCAGCTGCGTCGCGGCCTGGGCGAGAACGCGACCTACGCCGTGGCAAAGAACACGCTGGCGCGCCTGGCGGCCAAGGAGGTCGGTCTCGACTTCCTGGCTGAGGACCTCAAGGGTCCCACGGCCATCGCTTTCGTCTCCGGCGAGCCTGTTGAGGCTGCCAAGACCCTGCGTGATTTTGCTAAGGACAACCCCGCCCTCGTGCTGAAGTCCGGCGCGATGGACGGCGCTCAGCTGAGCGCCGAGGCTGTCAAGAAGCTTGCCGATCTCGAGTCCCGCGAGGTCCTGCTGGCCAAGGCCGCAGGCGTCCTCAAGGCCAAGATTGGTCAGGCGGCGTTCGCATTCAACGCTCTGCCCGTCAAGGCAGTGCGCACCATCGATGCTCTGCGCGAAAAGCAGGGCGAGGCGGCCTGACGAGACAGGCCATGTTCCACGCCGCCACCCCGGCTGCGTGAAACTACCCAACAATCTGCACTCGTGCAGGCCAATTAGGAAGGATGCCACTCATGGCTAAGCTCTCCAATGACGAGCTCATCGCAGCTTTCAAGGAAATGACCCTCATCGAGCTCTCCGACTTCGTGAAGCTCTTCGAGGAGACCTTCGACGTTGAGGCCGCTGCCCCCGCAGCCGTCGCCGTTGCCGCCCCGGCCGCCGACGCCCCCGCCGCCGAAGAGAAGGACGAGTTCGAGGTCGTCCTCGAGTCCGCCGGTGACAAGAAGATCGCCGTCGTCAAGGTCGTCAAGAACCTGGCCGGCCTGGGCCTCAAGGAAGCCAAGGACCTGGTTGACTCCGCGCCCTCCACCATCTTCCCCGCCGCGAAGAAGGAAGACGCCGAGAAGGCCAAGGCTGAGATCGAAGAGGCCGGCGGCAAGGTCACCCTTAAGTGACTTTCCCCGTCTGAATCGTTCAGACTTTCACCCCTCGTTCGGGTGAGCAAGCCCCGTCCCGCATCCGCGGGGCGGGGCTGAGTGCTTGCGGGCATGCGCCCGACTTGACCATGACGCGACGTGAGGCTTCAGAATCATTTCCATGAGCGATGACAACACTTTCCACACCGTCGGCGAGGTTGCCGAGCGATTCTCCTTGACGGTGCGAACGCTGCATCACTGGGAGGCCCGGGGCCTCCTCGCTCCCGCCGAGCGAAGCTGGTCGAACTACCGGCTCTACTCAGCCGAGGATTGTGCCCGCGTCCAAAGGATCATCATCTACCGGGCAACTGGGATGAGACTGACGGACATCAAGGCTCTTCTCGATTCTGGCGAGTCGGGGATCTCCCACCTGAAGCGGCAACGAGAAAGGCTCATCGCTCACCGTCAAGAGACGGACAAGATGATCGAAGCACTCGACATACTCCTGGAGGATGCAATGAACGACAACGCGCTGACCGTCGAACAGATCGGGGAGATTCTGGGGGACGCCGACTTTGCGGCCCACCAGGCGCGAGCCGAGGAATGCTACGGCGAGACCGATGACTGGAAAGAGTGGCACCGCCGCACCGCCTCGTGGCAGGCGGGCGACTGGCAGGCGAGCACCGAGCGAATCCGCAGGATCGAATCGGACATGATCGATGCCATTCGCGCACGCGTCGCCACCGGTAGCGACAGGGCCGCCGAGCTCGTTGATGCACACCGGGACGCGCTGAGCGAGTACTTCCCCGTGAGCCCAGCGAAGCACTACCTCATTTCTCGTGCCTACCTGTGCGATGAAAGCTTCCGCTCCCACTACGACTCTCAGCAGGAGGGCTTTGCTCAGTGGCTCGCGGACGCAATCGAGCACGTCGCAGTCGCGCGCGGCGTCGATACGGACGACCCGCAGTGGCGTTGATGCGGAGCCTCCCGCTCTGAGAGCGCCGGACCCGCAGACTCGAGTGAGGGCTGCGGGTCCGGCGCTTCGACTATCCGCACAAGCCTGAGCGGCACGGAGAAGTGCGTGCCTCCTAGGGGCGCAGCCGCAGCCGTCCTCCCGCGTGATGCGCAGCATATCGGCGGAGCTGTATCCGGCTTGCCAGTTTCGCGCCGCCTCTGCTACTATCTTCTCTTGTCGCAATCCTGCGTAGCTCAACGGCAGAGCATCCGACTGTTAATCGGACGGTTGTTGGTTCGAATCCAACCGCAGGAGCTCTCCCCTCGGCCCATCAGGGTCGGGGGTTTCATTGTTTGCAGAGCCAGTCATGAGCCAGTCGCGATCGACGCCAGTCTCCATTGCCCAAAGAAGTACAACGGACTTGCGCGGCTGACTCTTGTTGAGCTCGCTGTTATTGACCGTGGCGCGCGAGAGTCCCACGCGCTCGGCGAACTGGACCTGGGTGAGACCGGTCATTTCGCGAGCCTTGCGCAGGCGATCACCAATGGTCCACTGAGGAATGAAGCCTGTGTTGGCAAGAGTTTGGACTGAAGTGCTCATGTGCCTAGTTTCGCACATTAGTGCCACGCATGCAATGTTTCGCGCGAAGCTGATGCCAGTTATGTACATTCTAAATTTGCAACCTACGCACATGCCGACTTGTGCATATCTGAGAACCATGCAATGCTATGCACATGCCTACAAATCAGCTTGTGAATGTCTCAGAGGTTGCCGACATGCTCGGCATCTCCAAGAGGACTGTGCATCAGCGAATCGGCGCGGGCCGCATCGCTCCCATCCAGAAGATGCCTGGCCAGACCGGGCAGTACTTGTTCGATCGCTCCTACATTGAGCAGATCGCAGCCGACGAACGCGAAGCCGCCGAACGACGCTCCGCGCTCGCGGCCGCGCCGTCCGCTCCCGAGGATTACGCGATCCAGGACCAGAAGACGGGCGTGGTCCTGCTGGAGGCGCGCCACGTCAACCTCGATGGAGGTGATGCGGCGTGACTTGGTTTCGAGTCCCAGATCTGTCGGTGGAGATCCTGGACGATGGAAATGGCGACTGGCTACGGACGGCTCCGCTCAGTGAAATAGTCACGAATCGGCACGCGCGTAATGTCCGTACCGGAGATGAGGTGGGTGAGGACCTCGACGGCTTCCCAGAGGGCGTCAAGCTCAGCTCGGACAGCAAGTGTCTGGTATCGCTCAGGGTCACTTTCTCTCAGGCTGATATTGAGAGTGTCCTGCTGGCTTTGCATTCGCTGCTTGATGTTGTCGAGCGTCGCGGCCGGGGTGGGGCCTGCGGCCATTGTTGTCATTCTTCCTCCTCGGTGAGGTGTGGGGGCTGCACTGCTTCGTGCGGCCTGGCGGGTGTTACCCACCTTACCGGGGAGGGGGCCATCCGTGGTGCGGATGGTTCGTCTTCCTCAGTGTCTTCCTCCGCTGAGGGAGGCTCCGGCCTGCCGGGGGCAAGTGCTCATACCCCGGCAGGCCACACCGTTCAGGTGTCGAGGTACAGGTTTCTGCGTTGCCGAGAGGATGGTTCGGCGCGCGATTAGAGCTCCGTGGGGCCGGGGAGTGTTGGTGGGTTGCGAGTCTCCGCCCGGCCCCACGGTCATCCAAATGAAAAGTGCCCCGGCCGATGGTGGTCGGCCGGGGCTGTCCCAAGAAAGGACTATCAGTCATGGATCAGAATACCACGTCCGAGACGGTGGCGTTGAGCGCGCCGGTCTTGGAAGCACTGCGTCGATTGAATGCGGTCACGAAGATGCGCAAGCGGCAGACGGCCGCGCAGAAGCGCATTGCGTTGGCGCGGTCGCGCGCTCGTAGGGCGCAGGAGGAAAAGCAATGAACACGATGAACGTTGCCAGGGTTTTGGTGGCGCTGGCGCTGGTGGCGCTGGCGTGGGTCCTTGGCGCTGCGATTGATGCATGGGTGCCTGCGGCCGCCGCGATCGCGGGGCCGATTCTCCTCGCTGAGCGCCTGCTGTACGTCGCATGGAAGGAGGCCCGGGCATGAGGAGCGTCGAGATGGTGGTCGAGTACCCGATCGAGGACTCGAATTTCCCGATGCCGCACCTGATTGCCGCCGCGAACGCGGCGTTCGTCGAGGAGGCCGAGCGGCAGGGCCTACTGCTGATGTCGGCCCCGTGCCCGTCCGTGATGCACGCACGCCGGATCGTCGAGGTGCGTGCGGCCGTCGTGGAGAAGCCAGACTGGGTGCCGCCGACGCCGGCGGCACCAACATTCGGGTGCCCGAACTGCGGCACGACAATATTCGCGGCAGGACAGCCAGAGAAGGAAGAGGCAGAGAAGTGACCGAAACGATGATGGGCGTCCTTGTCCTGGTGCCGCTGGCGCTGGTGACGGCTTACCTGTGGATGGACTGGCGCGAGGAGACGCGCGAGTTCCGCGAGATGCATCGCCGCCTTCTGCAGATGCAGGAAGACCGTCAGAGGGGTGAGAAAAATGACTGAGGCTATCACGATTGCCGCTGATGACATGCAGGCCCGCAAAACGGCGGAGGCGATGCTCGGCCTCATCTCTGATGACGGTCATGTCGAGGTCGCGCAGGCTGAGCTCGTGCGCTTGACTGGCCTGTCCGCGCGGACTTTGCGCCGCACCCTTGATCGCCTGCTCGCGGCGGGCTGGATCAAGAGGATGCGGGTGGCGTCCCCGAATGCGCCGACGCTGTATGACCTGAGCGGCTTGGCCGAGGTGGCTGAGGTGGTGGGCTTGCAGCCGCGCCGAGAGGAACCTACGGCCGTGCCCTCGACGGGCACTGGCGTTCTGTCGGCTGAGGTTGCTTCGGACCCGATTGGAGCTGTCCAGCCGGGCCAGCGGTGGCTGATCGACCCGAAGCTTCTGCAGGCCGGATCTAACGTTCGCACTGATTTGCGTGTCGGCCCGGAGTTCGTGGAGACGATCAAGGGCATGGGGGTCCTGAAGGACATCGACGCGTATCCGACCCTCACGGGCCTGGTGGTCCTTGACGGGCACCGTCGCCACCGCGCGGCCATCGAGGCGGGCTTGGAGACGGTGCCGGTGCGTATCGTCGACGTGGCGAGCGAGACCGAGCGTATCGGCTTGCAGCTCACGGAGAACGATGCTCACGAGCACACGTCGGCCGTGGATCGCGCCCGCGCGATCAATCAGCTGGTTCTGATGGGCATGCCGTCCTCCGAGCTGCGTAAGCGGGGTGTGCGGGCCAGTGAGGCGACGATGGCGCGCAGGGTTGCGAATGCGTCGCAGGAGGTCACAGACCTTGAGGAGGCGGCGAGTCTTGGTCTTGATAGTCTTGCGAAGGTCGCTGAGGCTGAGGCTGAGCTGCCCAAGGATATCGCGGGCATGGTCGTTGAGGAGATTCGGAAGGCTCCCGGGAGGATTGACCATGTGCTCGAGCGCGCTCGCGATGAGGCGCGCCGCCGCCAGGTTTATGAGGATGCGGTCCTTGAGCTGCGCCAGCAGGGGGTCCGTGTCATTACAGATGACAAATTCTATGAGGGTTTCCCGAAGACCCACCAGTACTTGTGGAGCCTGGTCGACGAGTATGGAAATAGAGTTGAGCTGCATGAGAGCTGTCCCGGCCATGCGGCGTATGTCTCGGTGTTCGGCTCCGGCGAGGACATGAGTGCGCACACGCAGTTCGTGTGTATGGACTACGCCTCGCACGGGCATTTCACTCGCGCGGACCAGGAGCGGAACGCGCAGGAAGTCGATCGCGCCGCCGTCGTCGAGGCGAACCGTCAGGCAGCTCAGGAAGGAGAAGTGCGCCGTACGTGGATTCGGGACGTGCTCTTCAAGCGCCCTCTGCCGAAGGATGTGGCCCTCTTGGAAATGCCCGTCATTTACCACAACTCACAAGTGTCCGACCTATCACAAGGCAAGGGCCGCGCGTTGATCGGCTTCGATGAACTGAGCAACGGGGTCACCAAGTCTGCAACGCAGGCGGCTAAGGCCCGCCTCGCCTGGTGCATGGGCGTCATCGAGGGCGGCATGGGCCGCGACTACTGGCGCACACCCATGTACGAGCGATTTGCGGCCCTCATACAGCTCTATCTGCGGTCGCTGGAGAGGTGGGGTTACACCCTTGGCGAGGGTGAGGAGGCGTTCTGCGAGAAGGTCGAGGCGGCCCCTCAAGTCATCGCGTGGGGTCTTCCTGGTGGGGAGGATCTCCGATGACCAACGAGGCATCGACGATGGTGGTCGTGGCTCGGGCGGCCTTGGAGGGTGCACTGCGAGCGGCCCTGCCGCATGTGGCGCGCCGGATTCCCGAGGATGCCCCGGACAATGGTGCGGGCCTGATGCGCCTGGCTGTCGTCCTGGATTGCGTGATGGTTTTTGCGGTTGCGATTGATCGCAAGCGCGCGATCGCGGTGCGGTTCAACGTCCTTGATGGGGATAGCTACTGCGATGGTGTGAAGTCGATGTGGCTGCGTCGCTCTGCGGTTGAGTCGTTGGCGACGTTCCTTGCGGGGTCTCCCGTCGAGAGGGTGAGCCTTCTCCTCGATGAGAGGGAGGGCGTCACTGTCCAGGAGACGGGGGTTCTATATGGCCCTCAGATGGCGCGTGTCGCTCCGACGGCTGAGCCAATGGATGAGGACCGCGTCGACGCAGCGCGCCTCCTGCTGGATGGAGCGCATGGAGTCCTCTATCAGGACGCGGCCGTAGAGATGGACCCTGCCGTCGTGCGCACATTCGCGGCATCGGCTGCGGCCTGGCAGATCCCTCTGCGGGTCCGCGTCGGGAACGAGGATGGGCGGTCCTCGTTCATCTGGGGCACAGACGCGTGCCTCGGGTGGTCCGCTGGATCGGTCATGATCCAGGCTCCCGTGACGGGTGAGCTCCTCTTCGATGGCCCGTCGATCCCCTACCTGGAAGCTGCGCTGCTTCCGCCTGTGCCCGTGGGGAGCGCTGGCCTACCAGCGGGGCTGCGCGTCTACGAGGGAGGGGACGGCCTGTGACTGAAGAGGAGCTCATCAAGATCGAGCGCGGGTATACGCCGGACGAGCTAGTGGAGGTCGGTTACTGGGTCGAGGAGACACGATGAGACTCCCAATCAGGATCCAGCGCCGCCGCACTCGCGGGTGGAAGATGCCGTCTCACGCGAAATACGTAGGGCGAGGAAGCCTATACGGCAATCCGTTTAGGGTCGCTCGGTCGCCGTTTGAGCTTAAATATGGCGGCGCATTTATCGTCGAGTCTCCTGCGGAGGCTGTCGAGAAGTTTCGTGAGTGGATCAGGCACACGTCAGAGGGGCGTTTCGTCGCCACGTGCGCGGCGCGGAACCTCTGGGGCCTCGATCTCGCGTGCTGGTGCCCTGCTGAGCAGCCGTGTCACGCGGATGTCCTCTTGGAGATCGCAAACCCGCGCGGGGAGCGCGAATTCGAGAACCCCTACTACAGGATGTGGGATCGAGAAGAGGCCGCAGAATGACTGCGATAGGAAGTCTGTTCACGGGCTATGGCGGTCTGGACATGGCCGTCCGTATGGCCCTTGATCCATCGGCGCGAGTCGCATGGACGAGCGATCTTGAGACGGGGCCGTGCAGGCTGGCTGAGGTGCGCTGGCCGGGTGTCCCGAATCTCGGGGACATCACGCAGGTCGATTGGTCGGACGTCGAGCCGGTAGACATAATCTGCGGCGGCTCCCCCTGCCAGGACCTGAGCCTCGCAGGAAAGCGTGCGGGCATGGCGGCGGGCACCCGTTCGGGCCTGTGGGAGTCCATGTTTGAAGCGATCAAGACGCTAAGGCCGCGTCTTGTCGTGTGGGAAAACGTGAAAGGGGCGCTGACGAGTGGAGCGTTCAGTCTGGTGGAACAAGAGCAGGGACTGCTGGGAGACGGAGCAGATGGACATCTTCTCAGAGCGGCCGGCCGTGTGGTCGGAGACTTGGCCGGCCTCGGGTATGACGCGCAGTGGTGCGTTGTCCGAGCTTCCGACGTCGGCGCACCTCACCAGCGTGAGCGGCTTTTCATTACTGGCCACCCCGCAGGCGAACCTTGGCAGCTGCGGGGGGTCGCAGCCTCCGGAGAAGCGGCGGGCCGGGGGGCACTCGGTGAGCTTGGCAGACCAGGTCGAGCACCTGGTGCCCTGATCCCGACGTCGACAGCGTCGGATCACAAGGCTGGTCGGCATCAGGCTGGGACGGGGATGAGCCTGTCGCAGGCGGTGCAGATGCTGCCGACGCCGGTCGCGCAGCCCTCGGGTAACTCGCCCGAGGCTCACCTCCGTAAGAAGCCAGGCCGCGCACAGGTCACAGACCTGGCGATCATCGTCGAGAACGGTTTGCTGGCAACGGGAGGTCTCCTGCCGACTCCGCAGGCGACGAATGCGACGGCGTCCTCTGCCGGCTACGGGGCGAATCTGCACGAGGTGGCTCGCGAGCTACTGCCGACCCCGAAGGCAGGAGATGCGGTGATGGGCTTGCCGCGTACGAGCGGCAGACCGCCGGAGAAGAGTACGCACCTGGCAACGCGGATCGAGTACACCGACTTCGGGTTGTACGCGGCCGCGATCGCGCGCTGGGAGCAGGTGCTCGGTCGTCCGGCTCCATCGCCGACTGTCCCGCCGACGCGTGAGGGGGGGGCGAGCGCGGCTCTCGACTCGTTTCGTCGAGTGGCTCATGGGATTGGAGGACGGTCACGTGACCGGAGCGGACCTCGGTCTCACACGCGAGCAGCAGCTCCGGCTCCTCGGAAACGGCGTAGTGCCGCAGCAAGGCGCTGCTGCTATCTACCAGCTCACCACGATCGCCCTTAAGGAGGCAGCATGAACAACCTCGACCCATTGAAGGATCTCGCCGGCGTCCAGGCCTTTCAGGAGCGCGCGATCGTTCGCGCAGTTCGCCTGACTCGCGATAACGCTGACGAGATCGCACTTCGCGCACGGATGCGCGTGAACTTCACGCCCGAGGGGAAGGTGATGCTGTGCGGACACAACTTCGTAATTTGGGCGCTGGAGGGCGACGTGATCTTCGCCCGGCCAGGAACCATGAGGCTCTCAGTCAGAACTGAGGAGGACTTCCTTGCCTGGTACACGCAGCCGGGCGAGCAGCTCACGGAGGAGGACCTGGGATGACAGCCCAGCTGGTGTGGGAGTCGCGCGTGCTGCCGCTGACGCGCAGCAAGCTCATCACCGCGAACGACAAGCCGCACTGGGCAGCACGCGCGCGGCTCACGAAGCAGCTCCGCCAGTGGGGCTATCTGCTCGGTCGTCAGGGTGAGGGTGTCGCGCGTCTCGGGCTGCAGCACGCTCGGGTCGAGGTGGAGTTCGCGTATCCGGACCGTCGCCGACGCGACCGCAGCAACCTCGCGCCGACGGTGAAGGCACTCATGGACGGTCTCATCGATGCGGGCCTCCTGCCTGATGACGCGGACCGCTTCCTCGACGGCCCGCACACAGTCATCGCCGACCGTCTCGCTGTGAAGCGTCTCGGTGTCCCCATGTACGAGGTCCGCGTTCTCGTGTATGCGGACACCGAGAAGAAAGAGAGCAAGTAATGGCCGGAGAAACTGTCATCACTGTCATCGGTAACCTGACCGCTGACCCCGAACTGCGTTGGACGCAGT
>ERZ1674236.246-NODE-246-length-12423-cov-26.322283_pt1 | contig 12423 bp, 9 predicted proteins | sample MGYA00581210_ERZ1674236 | MGnify/ENA primary metagenome ERZ1674236 (study PRJEB41354, sample SAMEA4873328) | human saliva metagenome | biome: human-associated habitat [ENVO:00009003]; feature: mouth environment [ENVO:08000002]; material: saliva material...
CTCTTTGAGCTAAGGCGAGGCAACGCCGTACTGGTTTAAATTTAATCCACTATAAAAATTGGGAAACGATTTGCCAGGCAGTTCAGCACATTAGGCCACAGAAGCCAATTCTTTCCTCATGGCATCAATCACCGTTTTATAGTCCGGCTTGCCAAAGATGGCGGAACCTGCCACAAAAGTATCGGCACCCGCTGCCGCGACGGTGGCGATATTGTCGGTTTTGATACCGCCGTCCACTTCGATGGCGATATGCCGCCCGCTTTGCACTTCGTACCGATCCAACATCGCCCGCACTTGACGGATTTTTTCAAGGGTATGCGGGATGAAGCTTTGTCCGCCGAAACCGGGGTTGACCGACATCAGCAATACCATGTCCAGTCTGTCCAGTACATTTTCCAAAACGTAGGCGGGAGTTGCGGGATTCAACACCAATCCTGCCTGACAGCCCGCATCTTTAATCAGGCTGAGGCTGCGGTCGATATGGCGGCTGGCTTCGGGATGAAACGTGATAATCGACGCCCCTGCTTTGGCAAATGCCTGAATCAGATCGTCAACGGGTTCGACCATCAGATGCACATCAATCGGCACGGTGGCATAAGGCTTCAACGCTGCGCAGACCATAGGGCCGAAAGTCAGGTTCGGCACATAATGATTGTCCATCACGTCGAAATGAATCAAATCGGCTCCCGCTTCGATAACTTTCGTTACTTCTTCACCCAAACGGGCAAAATCGGCGGATAAGATACTGGGCGCAATACGGAAATTGTGGTTCATAGAAATCCAGTCGGATGGTGTGGTTTGATAAACGGATAATTTTTCATATTCTACCACCAACGCCTCATGCAACACTAACTATGCATTGTTAATATTTAACAAAAGTAAGCATATGCATAAATAATTATAGGTTAAGGATATGTTTTGTCAGAAATAAAATAAAGATATGAAGTTAACAAAAGTTAACTGGAGGGATACTGCCTTTCACACGCTAATCGGGTATATTTGCGCGGTTACAGAAACTAGGAAAACGCTGTGTCTGTCGGATTCAAATCTTATTTACCCCTCTGTGCATTATCGGTTGCGCTACTGACGGCTGTCAGTCAAGCACACGCCGGCCCCCAATATATCAAGCTGGACGATTTTCAAGCCAATTGCGACATCCGCTCCCTTAATCTGACGCAAGACCAACACAATGCTTTGCGCCGTATCCGTAATGATTACAAACAGGCATCGGACAAAGCATACCGCAAACTCGTCCGCACAGACCGTAACCGCCGCCAAGTCATTATGAAAATCCTTGCGGCAGATAATTTCGATCAAAACAACGCCCGCGATTATGTCGAAACCCGCTACTTGTCAAGCATGGATTTCGCCGTGGAAGAATTGGAAATCCAACACCGCTTCTACCACCTGCTCAATCCGCGCCAACGCCAGATTTGGCTCTCTTCCTGCCTTCGCTGACATATCGCCTTCCTGATTGGTCCGTACAAAAAGGTCGTCTGAAATCCTGTTTCAGACGACCTTTTAAACGATATGACAATTCAAAGCGATGCTATTGGAAGAAATTGAACCGGAAAAGCTTTCCCTACCCTTATCCTCCCGCAGATTTCAGTACGGCAGACCTATTTCCCAAAAACTCAATCCAAAACCCGTTGTTCCGGCAAACGTCCCGCCCAATCGCACGCAAACTGCCAAGCCGAACGTCCAGAACGGTTGCCGCGCATTTGCGCCCATTGCAATGCTGCCTTGCGTGCCGTTTCATCAAAATCTACGCCGAAGTCTCCCAGCCAATTTTCAACCGCTTGGAAGTAGTCGTTTTGATCAAACGGATAAAAACTCAACCACAAACCGAAACGGTCAGACAGGGAAATTTTTTCCTCAACGGCTTCTTTTTGATGGATTTCGCCGCGTATGCCTGTTGTCCCGATATTTTCATCCATATATTCAGGCATAAGGTGGCGCCGGTTAGAGGTCGCGTACACCAACACGTTGCTGCATCTTTGCGACAAACCGCCGTCCAATGCGGTTTTTAGGGCTTTGTAGGTTTCATCACCGGTTTCAAACGACAGGTCATCGCAGAATACGATAAATTTTTCGGGACGGTCTTTCAGCAAAAAAAGCAGCGCGGGCAGGCTGACCAAATCGCTCTTATCAACTTCAATCAGACGCAGCCCTTGCTCGGCATATTCGTGCAACAGGGCTTTGACCAGCGAGGATTTGCCCGTTCCGCGCGAACCGCTCATCAAAACATTATTCGCGGATCGGCCTGCCAAAAACTGCTCGGTATTGCGTTTGAGTTTTTCGGTTTGCAACCCGACGGCAGCCAGACGGTCAAGCGGGAATGTATGCGGGTTTGGCAGGCTCTCCAAAATCCCTTTTTTACCGACGCTGTGCCAACGGTAAGCCAAAGAGTTCCAATCGGTTTTGCCGGGTTTTTCGGGCAACACCAAATCAAGACGGTCCAAAACGGAATAGGCTTTTTGTAAAAAGGCGGCGAGTTTCATATTTGCTCCTATTATCCTGATATAACAGGATTTTGCTGCGCCATCACGCGCATCACGGTATCGACAACGGCTTGGGTTTGTGGATCGATTTCGATATTGATGACGTCGCCCTCTTTCCGGCTGCCGAACAAAGTGCGCGTCAAAGTTTCCGGAATCAGGTGGACATTGAATTCCGTATCGGTAACGTCGCCTATGGTCAGGCTGCAACCGTCCAAGCCTACAAAGCCTTTGCTCAAAATATAGGGGTTGAGCTCGGGTGGCAGTGCAAACCATACCGTACGGTTAAACTCGCTGCGCTCTATCCGCGTAATCTGCGTAGTCGTCATGATATGCCCGCTCATGACGTGTCCGCCGATTTCATCGCCGAAACGGGCGGCACGTTCGAGATTGACGGCATCTCCCGTTTTCAGACGACCCAAATTGGTCTTTTCCAAGGTTTCTTTCATCAAATCAAAGCTGACCGCATTGCCGTTGATTTGGGTAATGGTCAGGCAGCAGCCGTTGTTGGCGACGGATGCGCCGATTTGCAGATGCTCGGTCATCCCATCGGGCAGTTTGACGACATGGGTACGGAAATCGGCGGACGGTTCGCGGATAGCGATGATTTCGCCGACACCTTGGACGATACCTGTAAACATGGGAGATTCTCCAATCGGTTTATTTGATGCGTTTGAAAACCAAATCCCAAACGCCGTGCCCCAAACGTTTGCCGCGGGCTTCAAATTTCGTTTCGGGACGGTAGTCGGGCGTAGGCGCGTAATCGGCGGCGGTATTTTGCAAATTGTCAAAACCGCTCAACACTTCCAGCATCTGCTGCGCGTATTCTTCCCAGTCGGTCGCCAGATGGATATAGCCGCCGACTTTCAGCTTGGGCAGCAGTTTCTGCACAAACAGCGTTTGCACCAAGCGGCGTTTGTTATGGCGTTTTTTGTGCCAGGGGTCGGGAAAGAAAATGTGGATGCCGTCGAGTACGTCGTCTGAAAGCATATTTTCCACCACTTCGACCGCATCGTGCCGCATCACGCGAATATTGCCGATGTGTTCTTCTTCAATCAATTTCAGAATGTTGCCGACGCCGGGACCGTGCACATCAATCGCCAAAAAGTCGGTATCAGGCAGGCGCTTGGCAATTTCAACAGTCGCCACACCCATGCCGAAACCGATTTCCAACACCTTGGGACGGTCGCTGCCGAAACGCTGATTCAAGTCCAACACGGAATCTTGGTAATCGATGCCGAATTGCGGCCACATCGTATCAATGGCACGCTGCTGCGCCGCAGTCATATGCCCTTGACGCAACACAAAGCTGCGGATGGAGCGTTTGTGCGCTTCAGGAACGGTGGAATCCGGAGTTATTTCGTTCATAAATTATTTCTTGTATCTGATAAAACTGGGGAAAGGTCGTCTGAAAATCTGCGATATGGTTTCAGACGACCTCTGAATGTATGGGGTCAACCGTTAAACGGTTTGTTTTTATCGTTGATAAACAAGCATAAGCCAAGCTGCTGACAGTATCAATCCTGCTGAACTCGTTTGTTTGCTGTTTTAAAGCATGACTAAATGGCTCACTTGGAGCTTAGGCACGCATTCTTGTTCATCCACTATAATCCACTATTCTGTTTGACGAAAAGGTCGTCTGAAAGATTCAGACGACCTTTGACTGATAAATGCAATATCAGCAGTTTAATTCAACTGACTGAATACATTTATTTTTTCTTTTGAGCCGGCAGGTCGGTACAAGTACCCAGCGCCACTTCGGCAGCCATACCGATGGATTCGCCCAAGGTCGGGTGCGGGTGGATGGTTTTGCCGATGTCTTCAGCGTCGCAGCCCATTTCGATGGCCAGACAGATTTCGCCAATCATATCGCCGCCGTTCGGACCGACGATACCGCCGCCGATAATACGGCCGGTTTCGGCATCAAAAATCAGCTTGGTGAAGCCGTTATCGCAACCGTTGGCAATCGCGCGGCCGGAAGCGGCCCATGGGAAGTTGGCTTTGGTGATTTTGCGGCCGGATGCTTTGGCAGACAATTCGGTTTCGCCAACCCATGCCACTTCGGGAGCGGTGTAAGCCACGCCCGGAATCACGCGTGCGTCGAAGTAAGCTTTGTGTCCGGCGCAGTTTTCAGCGGCAACGTGGCCTTCGTGAACGGCTTTGTGCGCCAGCATAGGCTGGCCGACGATGTCGCCGATGGCGTAGATGTGCGGCACATTGGTACGCATTTGTTTGTCGACTTCGATGAAGCCGCGGTCGGTTACAGCAACGCCTGCTTTTTCGGCGCTGATGAGTTTGCCGTTAGGCGCACGGCCGGCGGCAACCAATACGGCATCGTAGCGTTGAGGTTCTTTCGGCGCGTTCGCACCTTCGAAGGTAACGTAAACGCCGTCTTCTTTCGGTTCGACCGCGACGGTTTTGGTGTTGATCATGATGTTGTCAAAACGGTATTCGTTTTGTTTTTGCCATACTTTCACCAAATCGCGGTCCGCACCTTGCATCAGGCCGTCCATCATTTCAACGACGTCGAGGCGTGAACCCAGCGTGCTGTAAACCGTACCCATTTCAAGGCCAATAATACCGCCGCCGATAATCAGCAGCTTGCCCGGTACTTCTTTCAGAGCCAAAGCGCCGCTGGAATCGATGATGCGCGGATCTTCAGGGATAAACGGCAGCTTGGTTACGCGACTGCCCGCTGCGATGATACAGTTTTTAAACGCAACGATTTTTTTCTCGCCGGTAGGCGTAGCTTGCTCGTACACGTCGCCGGTAGTCAGCGACACTTCCAAGTGGTGCGGATCCAAGAATTGACCGTCGCCTTGGATAACGTCCACTTTGCGGCCTTTAGCCATGCCTGCCAAACCGGTAGTCAGGCGGGAAACTACGCCTTCTTTGTAGCCGCGCAACATGTCGATGTCGAGTTCAGGCTCGGGGTATTTGATGCCGTTGGCAGCCAAGTGGCGCACTTCGTCAATAACGGCAGCGTTATGCAACAAGGCTTTGGAAGGGATACAGCCGACGTTCAAGCAAACGCCGCCCAAGGTTTTGTAACGCTCAACGATGGCAACTTTCAGACCTTCATCGGCTGCGGCAAATGCAGCGGAGTAACCGCCAGGACCACCACCCAATACGACTACGTCGTACTCTGCATCGGCAGAACCGCCGAATTGCGCGGCTTGCGGTGCAGGAACGGCGGCTTTAGGGGCTTCTTGCGCAGGGGCAGCAGCAGGTGCTTCGGCTTTAGGAGCGGCAGCCGCGCCTTCGGCTTCAACGACTACGATTAAGCCGCCTTCGGAGATTTTGTCGCCGACTTTGACTTTGACTTCTTTGACCACGCCAGCAACTTCGGCAGGTACGTCCATCGTCGCTTTGTCGGTTTCCAAGGTAATCAGGGTATCGTCAACGGCGATGGTGTCGCCTACGTTCACTTCAACCGCGATAATATCTACATTTTCGTGTCCGCCAATGTCGGGCACTTTCAATTCAACTAAGCTCATGTCTAATCTTTCTGAATGATATTCGGACTTCTGTTTTCAGACGACCTGTCGGGTTGTTTGCCGAAGGTCGTCTGAAATACACTCGGATTACAGGGTAATGCGGCGGAAGTCTTTCAACAGGTTCGCCAGGAATACGGTAAAGCGCATACCGGCAGCACCGTCGATGACGCGGTGGTCGAAGGACAGGCTCAACGGACACATCAGGCGAGGAGCGAACTCTTTGCCGTTCCAAACCGGTTTGATTTGGGATTTGCACACGCCCAAAATAGCGACTTCAGGTGCGTTCACAATCGGAGTGAAGCCTGTACCGCCGATGCCGCCCAAGCTGGAAATGGTAAAGCAGGCGCCTTGCATTTCTTGCGGTTTGAGCTTGCCTTCGCGGGCTTTTTTAGACAATTCAGTCAGCTCTTGGCTGATTTCTTTCAGACCTTTTTGATCCACGTCTTTGATGACGGGAACAACCAAGCCGTTCGGCGTATCGGCTGCGAAACCGATGTTGAAGTAGTTTTTCAGCACCAGATTGTCGCCATCCAAAGAAGCGTTGAATTCTGGGAAGGCTTTCAGTGCGGAAACGGAGGCTTTGATGATGAACGCCAACGGGGACAGTTTCACGCCTTCGCGTTCCCATTCTTTGTTCAGCTGTTTGCGGAATTCTTCCAATTCAGTCATGTCCGCTTCTTCGTGAACGGTAACGTGCGGGATAACTACCCAGTTGCGGGACAGGTTTTGACCGGAAATTTTCTTAATGCGGGACAATTCTTTAACTTCGACATTGCCGAATTTGGAGAAGTCCACTTTAGGCCACGGCAGCAAGTCCAGACCGCCGCCCAAAGATGCGCCGGCAGCAGCAGGTTTTACCGCACCGCCTTGCATTACAGATTTCACAAAGGCTTTAATGTCGTCGCCCATGATACGGCCTTTCAAACCGGTACCTTTGACTTGACCCAAATCTACGCCCAATTCGCGCGCCAGTTTGCGTGCGGAAGGACCCGCGTGTGCTTTGGCGAAAGCGGCTTCGTCGATTTGGGCAGCGGCAGGTGCAGGTGCGGCAACAGGAGCCGGAGCGGCGGCAGGCGCGGCAGCCGGAGCAGGTGCAGCTGCCGGGGCTGCGGCTTGAGCGGGAGCGGGAGCGGGAGCGGCGGCAGAACCAGCGGTTTCCACTTCGATAATGGCAGTACCTTCGGATACTTTGTCGCCGACTTTCAGGAATACGGCTTTAACGACACCGGCGGCAGTACAAGGTACGTCCATAGTCGCTTTGTCGGTTTCCAAAGTAATCAGCGTGTCGTCTTCGGCAACGGTGTCGCCCACTTTGACTTCAACGGCGATTACATCTACATCAGTATGACCGCCAATGTCGGGAACGGCTACTTGAACGGTTGCGCCGCCTGCGGGAGTGGCAGCGGGCGCAGCGACAGGCGCAGGTTGTGCTTCAGCGGCAGGAGTCGGAGCAGCTTCAGCAGCGGCAGCACCGGTTTCAACGGTCAGAATCACGCCGCCTTCGGAGATTTTGTCACCGACTTTGACTTTTACTTCTTTCACAACGCCTGCTGCATCGGCAGGTACGTCCATAGTGGCTTTGTCGGTTTCCAGTGTAATCAGGGTGTCGTCAACGGCGATAGTGTCGCCCGCTTTGACTTCTACGGCGATGATATCGACGTTTTCATGACCGCCGATATCGGGTACTTTGATTTCTACGATACTCATTTGAGTTCCTTTGATGATTTCGGTTTGAGGTCGCCTGAAAAACAGTTTCAGACAACATCACTTATGTTTTCCGGCACGGATAACCATTTCCAAGACAGCTTTTCTGCACTTCGAACCTTTTGCACGACTTGCGCCCACTGCCCGGTAATTCAAGGTTTATCCGTTATACAAACCGTCAACGTATTCTTGATTCAGACGACCCCGTAAGCAAATTGACTTTGAGGTCGTCTGAAAACAGGATTAGCGTTTCCAGCTTGGCGCCACGTCGGCATTGATGCCGTATTTTTCGATGGCTTGTTGAACGGTTTCTTTGCTGACTTTGCCTTGTTCTGCCAATGCGCTCAATGCTGACACGGCAACGTTGTAGCGGTCCACTTCGAAGAAGCGGCGCAGGTTGGCACGGCTGTCGGAACGGCCGAAACCATCGGTACCCAAGACATGGTAGTCGTTCGGGATGTACGCGCGGATACGGTCGGCATAGCTGCGGATATAGTCGGTAGCGGCGATAACCGGACCATCATGACCTTGCAGTTGTGAGGTAACGAAAGGCACTTTTTCAGCTTCCAACGGATGCAGGCGGTTGAAACGTTCTACTTCGATGGCATCGCGGTGCAGCAGGTTGAAGGATGGGCAAGACCAAATGTCTGCTTCTACGCCGAAGTCGGCTTTCAGCAATTCGGCACCGGCAATCACTTCTTGCAGGATGGTACCGGAACCCATCAATTGAACTTTCTTGTCGCCTTTACCGCCAGCTTTCAGCAAGTACATACCTTTCAGGATGTCTTGTTCCACGCCTTCGGGCATGTCCGGATGAGTGTAGTTCTCGTTCATCAGGGTGATGTAGTAGAACACGTCTTCATGGTTGACGTACATACGGCGCAGGCCATCATGTACGATAACGGCCACTTCATATTGGAAGGTCGGATCGTATGTTACGCAGTTCGGGATCAAATCAGCTTGAATGTGGCTGTGGCCATCTTCGTGTTGCAGGCCTTCGCCGTTCAAGGTCGTACGGCCGGCAGTACCGCCCAACAGGAAGCCGCGCGCGTGCATATCGCCGGCAGCCCATGCCAAGTCGCCGACACGTTGGAAACCGAACATAGAGTAGTAAATGTAGAACGGAATCATCGCGAAGTCGCTGTTGGCATAGCTGGTCGCTGCAGCAATCCAGTCAGCCATCGCGCCAGGCTCGTTAATACCTTCTTGCAGGATTTGACCGTCAACAGACTCTTTATAGAACATCAGTTGGTCTTTGTCTTGCGGGGTGTATTGTTGGCCTTTCGGGTTCCAAATACCGTATTGGCGGAACATGCCTTCCATACCGAAGGTACGGCTTTCGTCAGGAACGATAGGTACGACGCGTTTGCCGATTTTTTTGTCCTTCAGCAAAGTAGACAGGATGCGGACGAAAGCCATAGTGGTTGAGAATTCACGGTCGCCGCTGGATTTCAGTTGAGTCTCAAATGCTAACAACTCAGGTACTTCCAGAACTTCTTGGGTAGGCTTGCGTTGAGGCAGGTAGCCGCCCAAAGCTTCGCGGCGTGCGTGCAGGTATTTGTACTCTTCACTGTCGGGAGCGAAAGTCAGGTAAGGCAGATCGCCACTGTCGATTTGCTCGTCGGTAACAGGAATGTCAAAGCGGTCGCGGAATTGTTTCAGAGACGCTTTGTCCATTTTTTTGGCTTGGTGGGCAACGTTTTGACCTTCGCCAGATGCACCCATACCATAACCTTTAATGGTTTTTGCCAAAATTACGGTAGGTTTGCCATCTGCATGATTAGCTGCGCGGTCATAAGCGTTGTACACTTTTTGAGGGTCGTGACCGCCACGGTTCAATGCCCAAATTTCGTCATCGGTCATATCGGCAACCAATGCTTTCAATTCAGGGGTATTGAAGAAATGTTCGCGGACGTACGCACCGTCTTTGGATTTGTAAGTTTGGTAGTCGCCGTCCAAACATTCTTCCATGCGTTTGCGCAGGATACCGTCTTTGTCTTTTGCCAAGAGGCGGTCCCAACGGCGGCCCCAAATGACTTTGACAACATTCCAGCCGGCGCCGGCAAAGTTACCTTCCAACTCTTGGATGATTTTGCCGTTACCGCGGACAGGACCGTCCAAACGTTGCAGGTTACAGTTGATGACGAAAATCAGGTTGTCCAAACCTTCGCGTGCTGCCAATGCGATGGCGCCTTGTGATTCAGGTTCGTCCATTTCGCCGTCGCCGCAGAAACACCATACTTTACGGCCTTTGGTTTTTGCCAGACCGCGGGATTCCAAGTATTTCAGGAAACGGGCTTGGTAAATCGCCATGATCGGACCCAAACCCATAGATACGGTCGGGAATTGCCAGAAATCAGGCAGCAAGTGCGGATGCGGGTAAGAAGGCAGACCATGTCCGTCCACTTCCTGACGGAAATTGTTCAGTTGGTCTTCAGTCAGACGGCCTTCAACGAAAGCGCGGGCATAGATACCTGGAGAAACGTGGCCTTGGAAGAATACCAAATCACCTTCTTCGCCTTCGCCTTTAGCTTTCCAGAAGTGGTTGAAACCCACTTCGTACATGGTTGCGGCAGATTGGAAAGATGCGATATGACCACCCAGCTCCAAATCTTTTTTACCGGCGCGCAATACGATGGCGGCAGCGTTCCAGCGCACGAATGCACGGATGCGGTGTTCGATGTTTTGATCGCCCGGAATGCCTTTTTCGTCTTCAACCGAAACGGTATTCAAATACGGGGTGGTTGTGCCGTGAGGCATACGGACGCCTTTGTCGCGGCTGTATTTAACCAGATGTTCCAACAAGTATTGTGCGCGTTCGCTGCCTTCGTATTCTAGAACTGAGCTTAACGCGTCCAACCACTCTTGGGTTTCAATCGGGTCAACATCGTGTAATTGGGTGGACATAGTATCTATCCTTATGTTGAGTGTTATTCAATGACAGAGGGTTATACCCCTAATGTTTTCGTTTGCGAAAATTGATATACAAAAACGAAAATTCCTAAAATTAAATCAAACGCAAAACCACAATTACCCTAATATTATCAATTAATTAAAAATAAAATTGAAAATAAAGGGCGCAATGAGTCATTTATTTGAATTTATTCCGCCGCAAATCGTATCAGTAATTGGAATAACTGGCAAATTACAATTTATAACATCGGTTTTATTCTGAACAATGGGCATATGGATTTGATTAAATTCTGCTCATTTTTAAACAAAAAAGAAAATTTTTAGATTGATTATTTTCCAAAACCAACAAGGGGTCGTATTTTCCATTATCAGCCGAATAGAAATACTTCATCAAATTTGTTAACAGTTAAATAAAATCAATCAAATTCAGACGAGCCATTCCGTTAATGCAGCCTCCAAGCGTTTCAGCCCCTCTGCCACATCTTCATCGTTGAGCAGCAGGCTGGGGGCGAAACGCACGACATCGGCTCCGGCAACCAATACCATCAGGCCGTGTTTCAGTGCAGCGGCGGTAATTTCTGAAGCACGACCTTTGTATTGGTCTGCCAGCACGCAGCCGATGAGCAGACCCATGCCGCGGACTTCTTTAAATACGCCGGTTTTCTCGCCCAACTCCCGCAAGGTCGTCTGAAATTTTTTTCCTTGTTTTTCCACATGCGCCAAAGTTTCGGGCGAATTGATGATGTCAAACGCACGGCTGCCGATGGCGCACGCCATCGGATTGCCGCCGAAAGTCGAGCCGTGCGTCCCCGGCCCGAAGGTCGGGGCGATTTTATCGGTGGTCAGAATCGCACCGATGGGGAAGCCGCCGCCCAATGCTTTGGCGGAGCTGATGATGTCGGGCGTAATACCGTAATGCTCGTAGGCAAACAGTTTGCCCGTATGCCCCATACCGGTTTGCACTTCGTCCAAAATCAGCAATGCGCCGTGTTCGTCGCACAAACGGCGCGCAGCTTGCAGATATTCCTGCGTGGCAGGCAGGATGCCGCTTTCGCCTTGAATCGGCTCGATGATTACGGCGCAAGTGTTTTCGTTGATGGCAGCTTCCAATGCGGCAACATCGTTAAACGGAACATGGGTAATGCCTTGCGGCAGCGGCGCATAGTCTTTGCTGTATTTGGGCTGGCCACCGACTGAGACGGTAAACAACGTACGACCGTGGAAGCTGTTCAGGCAGGAGATGATTTCGGTTTTGTGTTCGCCGAAATGATCTCGACCGTATTTGCGCGCCAGTTTCAGCGCGGCTTCATTGGCTTCCGCGCCGGAATTGCAGAAGAATACTTTGTCGGCAAAGGTATGCTCTACCAGCTTTTGCGCCAATTCCTGTGCGGGTTTGGTGGTGTAGATATTGGAAATGTGCCACAATTTTTGCGACTGCTCCGCCAGCGCGGCAATCAAATCGGGATGGCAGTGTCCCAACGCGTTGACCGCAATACCGCCCGACAAGTCGATGTATTCACGGCCTTCGGTATCCCAGACGCGGTTGCCGAGGGCGCGTTCGGGAATCATGGGGGCGAATGAAAAATTGGGGGTCAGGTAGTTTTGCATCCGATTTCCTTTGCGGTTTTAAGTCTGGTGTATATTCAATGAATGGCGTTGCTTCGTATGGTCTCGTCCGACAGGGTATGAGACATTTCCTATCTGGATTGTCTTTGAACCAAATACAACAACGCCGTTGCAGATATAGTGGATTAACTAAATCAGGACAAGGCGACGAAGCTGCAGACAGTACAGATAGTACGGAACCGATT
>ERZ1674236.247-NODE-247-length-12423-cov-17.804334_pt1 | contig 12423 bp, 7 predicted proteins | sample MGYA00581210_ERZ1674236 | MGnify/ENA primary metagenome ERZ1674236 (study PRJEB41354, sample SAMEA4873328) | human saliva metagenome | biome: human-associated habitat [ENVO:00009003]; feature: mouth environment [ENVO:08000002]; material: saliva material...
AAGATAAAGAGCAGGCGCCCCGTCGCTTCCGCATCGTAGTTGGCCATGTGGTGGTACTCCAAGCCTACTCCAAAGCGCTTGGTCAATGGTCCCAAGCCATGCCGTTTAAAATCTGGATAAAGGTTACGAGCAAATTCCAGGGTATCGATGACTGGCTGAGTGATCTTGGGAAGGCCATGACGCTCGTAGTTGGCATTCATGAAGCCCACGTCAAAGGTAGCATTGTGGGCGACAAGAACCGTTCCCTCACAGAAGGCTTGAAATTCCTTCAAGACCTGCACCAAGGGCTTAGCCCCCCGGACATGCTCATTGGTGATCCCTGTCAATTGGGTCGTAAAGGCGGACAGAGGATGGCCCGGATCGATAAACTCATCAAACTCCTCAATGACATTGCCCTTGTACATCTTAGAAGCGGCGACCTGGATCAAGTCATTGTAAATGGCCGAAAGTCCCGTCGTTTCCACGTCAAAGACCACATAAGTCGCTTCATTGAGGTCCAGATCTACCTCGTTATAGGTGATGGGCACCTTGTCCTCTACGATATTGGCTTCCATCCCATAGATCAGCTGGATTCCAGCTTTCTTGGCTGCTTTAAAGCCATGTGGGAAACTCTGCACATTGCCATGGTCAGTGATAGCCACCGCCTTGTGCCCCCACTCAGCTGCCTTGGCGATCAGCTCTTCGACTTCCGGCAGGGCATCCATCGTCGACATATTGGTATGCGCGTGGAATTCCACCCGGCGCTCGCCTTCTGGCATCAGGTCCTTGCGGGCATAATGCACAACTTCCTGGATGTCTTGGACATTCATGGTCAAGTCGCGCGTGAAATTGTTCATTTCGATATTTCCCCGCACCCGTAGCCAGCTGTTCTTCTTGATCATGTCAAACTTCTGGGCTTCTTCCTCATTTTTCACCCATTTCTGAAGGGAAAAACTCGAGGTATAGTCGGTCATCTTAAAGCTGATCAAGACCCGACCGGTCCGCGTCACCTTGTGCTCCACGTCAAAGACCACACCCTCAAAGACAATCCGGTTCTCTTCTGTCGTGATCTCGATCATCGGAGTGATCTCAGCCTTGTCTAGCTTAGGTTTAGCTACGGCTTTCTTAGCCTTGAAGTCAAAGGCTGGCTTTTCTTCAACCGCTGGTGGCGGAGCCATCTGGGCCAAGAATTCCATAGCCCGCAAGGTTTCTTCATTGGCTGCTTGGAAGATCTTTTCATTTTCCTCTTCAAAGCGCGCCACTTCTTGCTCTGTCAACTCCTCATCAGACTCCACCCGACAGGTGAAATGCGGAAAACCAAAGGCTTCCAATTGCTTGGCAAGGTTAGGCAAATGATTCTTACGAAAATGCTCCGTATCAACCGAAGAAGGCCCTGAGATGATCAATTCCTGCCCTTCCGCACGCACCTGCAAGTCTTGGTAAAGTCCCTTAAATCCTTGACTAGCACAAGGTCCATCCTCAAAGACCTCCCGATAGTAGGCCTGCAATAAATCATCAGAAAAGTCCTGATTGGCCACTTGGATGGTAAAGGTCGCCTGGTTTCCTGTCTTTGAAAATTCATCCTTCAAGCGCTGGCGCAATTCCTTAAACAAAGCAATCGGCAAGACCTCCGCAAAAGCAAAGCGGAACTCCCAAACCCGACTGACCTTATGCACCACGACTTCTTGAATCTCCGCATGCAAAAAGGCACTGGAAGATCGCATCTCCAGCGGCATATCCAGCTGATCCATTAAAATTTCAAAGGTGTTGGACATTGTTTCTCCCTTGATCTTGATTCTTTTGCTCGCTTTTGAGCGGCCCGTTTTCTAAGCAAAAACAGACCAATCAAAAACATTCGTAACCCTTATTTTATCACAATTTAAGGATTAATTCGAGGGAGAAGTGAAGACAAAAAAATCACCGATAGGACGGTGATTTCTCGATGGTTGGCCAACAGCAGGCAATCCAGATCATTCCCCACTTGTTGCCTCTGTTTCTGAACTGGAGCTCGGTGTCCGAAGCAAATCCTTCATCTGAGACTGGACCGCTTCTCTCGAGCTTTGTTCTTGCTTTTGGATATCCTCCATGACAGGCTGCAACTTCTGCCGGATTTCCACTTTCTCCTCTTGCTCTTTTTGCGCTTGGAAAGTCGGACGATACATAGCAAAGAAAGCCCCGATGACCACGATCAAAGCAATCAGGCTTACTCCGTAGCGTTTTGACTGCTCTTTAGAGTCGACCTTGATGCCTTTGATCGACAAGTCCTTCCACTCCGGATGCTCTTTCTCACAGGCATCTTTCTTGGTCTTGGTTGGCATGACCAAGACTTGGTTCATCAAGGAAATCATCCCCATGACCACGAGCAAGTAGGGAATATAGCGTGATTGATTGAAAATCATAATGATCAATAACACAAGACCAATCCCCGCAATCCCCACATTAAAAACAAAACGCATCAAAAATTCTTTCTTCAGCTGTAAATAAGTTTCTTTAGACATTGGTTACTCCTTATCAATCATTTATACATCATTCCTTACTATCATACCGAAAATTAATTTGAAGATCAAGTTAGTTACTAGATGGTCATACGGAAGTACTATTTACACCGCTGGCACCTTTCGAAACAGGAAGCTTTAGACAAGATCTGCTATGAATACAATCGCATACTAGGGAATTTTGAAGTGGAACCTCTGATTGCGATCCCTTTTTTCATCCATGATTTCTTATGCATCCGCCCCTTTAACAATGGAAATGGGAGAATGAGTCGGTTATTAACGACCCTATTATTATATCGAAGTGGCTTCTATGTAGGGAAATATATCTCCTTAGAAGCTTTCATCGCCCAAAACAAAGCAACATATTATGAAGATTTAAGAAAAGCAAGACACCATTGGCATGATGAACAAGAGGACGTACTACCATTTGTGAAATACCTGCTTGGAACCATCCTTGTAGCCTACAAAGCCTTCGAAGAGCGATTTACCATCATCGAAGAAAAACTTCCTGCTCTGGAACTCGTCCGAAAAGCAACCCAACAAAAACTAGGACGATTCACCAAGCAAGACATTCTTGAACTCTGCCCATCCCTCAGCATCAGTTCCATTGAAGGCGCACTAAGAAAATTGGTAGCAAGAGGCGAGATCCAGCGAGAAGGCATCGGAAGAGCCACAAAATATAAGAGATTAAAATAAGGTCTTAAACTCCTTAGGAAAGCAACTGTCAGGAAGGCAGTTGTTTTTGTTTGCAAGATTAGGATTGCTCATCAACTGATCAACGACATTAAGATTTTTCGAAAACGTAAGAAATTAAAAAACTAGTCTACGTACTGCCTTGAACATCAAAAAGGAGAGAACCAATTTGGTCCTCTCCAGGTTGTAACTTTTCGCCACTGACTATAGTTGATAAAGAGCCAACTAATCAAGGTAAACCATCTGCTGCAGCTTTTTCACCATCAGTAGGCGATGTAGCTGTAGTATCATTTTTCGGTTTTCCATACGATTCTACTACACCACCTTTGGAAATGGAGTTGGCTATCGAAGCATCTGCTTTATGAAACGATGTCGCTACATGGTCTAAATAGTTATTTAGTTTACTCACCACTGTGGCAACATTCCCCACTATTGACTTGATTTCATTTGTTCCAGATGAAATCAAGTCCCCTGAGTCATCAGAAACAGACGAAGCTCCATCAGTGATCTGATCACCCAGTTCTTTTGCAGCAACTTGAATACCATGAATATGAGCAACATCTATTTCAACTGTCGAGTCCATTACCATATAATTACTTCCTCCTCTTAAATTCTATATACATTAATTTATCCCCATTCTACCATTATAATATTTCTGTATATCTTCATAGTTTGTGATTTTGGTTGTCTTCCCTTCGATACTCCATTTAGCATCTAAGTATAAACCATCGTAAACAGATATTCCAGTTTTCAGAAATTCTGTCTCAAGATTGATGAGCTCTCTGCCATTTATAATAGTCCCATTCTCCTCATTAATTACTTTATAAGCAAAGCTATTCTTTTTAGAAAAAAGGTTAAATGCTGATCGATCGGAATGTTTTAAATTGATGTTTCCGTTATAATCTTGTGATTTCCAAAATCCGTTATCAAAAGGCTCAACACCCGATCTATTTTTTTCATCTGTGAACAACCTGATGTCAATCTGATTTTTCACGTTAAGCTCTTGCTCTGTTTTCTCAGCATCTATTTTTAGAGTTCTAAGATTTAGTAAAAAGTATCGATATTTTTTCTGTTCGGTTATCGAGAGAACAACATAATCATTGTCACCTATTCTTCTAAGCGTTGACAGCGTACCATGTAACTCTATATGATCATTTTTCAAATAATTTACCATTAATTTCCAAACATCTATTTCTTTTTTAGAGGCTTTTTTATTGGTTAAATCAAAAATGTCCAGATATACATATTCATCTGACTTCATTTCTTTACTAGCAGTCGCTCGTCTTAATTTTTCGCGCTCTCTAACAAGAAAATTTGGATTTACTCTAATCCAATCAGAGGAATTAATAGCTTTCGCCACCTTGTTATTTTCAAAATCCCACTCAACAATAACACCGTTTTTATCATCAATAAATTCAAATTTTTGAATATCCGCATTGAGGTTATAAACACTAAAATACTCATTTCTATCTGAACTACTAGATTTTTTTTGGTCATCCTCTAAATGGTTTGAACAGCCAAAAAGAAGAAAAATAAAGATAGTTCCTAATAATAATCGAGAAGAGGCAAATATACTATTTTTGTTTTTGCTATTTGGCACCATACGGCTTCACCTCTTCTATTTGGTATTCTTTATCAAAATAGTCTCCCAAGCCTGACATACCATCTCTTCCGATATTCTTAACAATAGTAGTAAATTTTTCCAATTGTTCTGGAGACATATCTTGTAATTTTAAAGCTGTTTCTTTGCCTCTCGCATAGGCAATGACATCCGAATAGGCTTGTTTGTCTTCTTCTGTAAATGTCTTATTGATCGCAGCATCTAAATCATTCTCAGTAAGGTTTGTCGCATTATTAATGTAACCCTTTAGACCTAACTTATTTAATTCCTTCACTCTCAGGATTGCATTAAAATCATAGTACTGGCCAAATCTTCCATTTGCTATAGTAGATTTACCATTTTCTGATAGGTCCCATCCTCCATAGTCCAAAATCTTTTCCATAAAATCGTTTCTAGCTTCGGAAGTTTGCTGATCAATCTGACTAATAGCAGAATTATAAGTGTTTACAGCTTCTGCTGCATCAGATATTCCGGAGCTCAACTTACTCCAATGATCCCAGAGTTTATCAAATTTTGTATCAGGGATATCCTGACCTGTAGTTTTCTTATAGAGACTCTTATAATCATCTCTTGCCGACTTAATAGCATCCGTACCGTTAGACTGAAACTCATTACCTTTAAATCCATCACTCACTGCACCCAAAGTCTTGACGACCGATAAAGCAGTCGAACCAAATGGAATAAAAGATATTCCTGTTTCAGCTATTGCTTTTAGGATACTATCGTTAAAATCATCATGCGCTTTCTGTCTTTCTTTCCGAAGTCCTTCTAACCGTTCACTGTACTCCGAAGCTTCCATTCCAAAATCTGAATATTCCGTTGTTGCTGTGTATTCATTATACTCTCCCCAGGTATAATCTTTATCAGTAGGCTTAAGTTTCCTCTGTTGATAAACCTGCTGTGCCGAGCTAGCGTCGAACTGAAAGAATCCTTTATCTGTTTTAATATTAAACTGACCGTTATTTAATTCAACTTTTGCCACTTTTTTATAGTAGTAATATTCCATTGTTCTTCTATTTTCGAAGAATTTGGACTCCATGGAAGTTCCTATTTCTAAAACTTGTAGAGAGTACATCAAACCTGTATTACTATTGATTGCATTCAACTCCGATTGATAGGAATCATACAGAATTTGATAATTTTTCATGTCTTCTTCATATTTCTCTATTTGTTCAGGAGTTGCATTCTCTGGTAAAGTTGGCTTATCCTCATACAGTTGATACATTTGGAACATTAATATTTGTGCAAGATGATCCTCTGCCTTTAATATACCATTTGTGAAAATGTCATTTCGTTCAACTGAATAATCACCTAAAGCATTTACAAAGTGTTGCCACATTTCATTATTCTCAGCTAGCGTCCAGTCATTCTGTTCATTAGCAATAACCGCATACATTTCTTCAGAAATTTTATTCGGATCTACCTTCAATACGTCACCAGGCTTATCACTAATAATAGCTTTCAGTGCCTGAGCATCCTCCTTAGTCTTAGGAACATTTAAATAGTACATTTGAATTGCTGTGAGATGACCATTTGCAATAGCTTGAAAGATTGCTGAACTAGGAATATCAGAAAAGTAAATCGCATTATTTAAGATAGCCTGAAAGTTTTTTATTACATCAGTCGCATCTTTAATATTATTTATAAATTTATCATAGGCTTCTTGTACCGCCTTATCTTTTTCAGTTCGTTTAGTAGCTGCATTCTCTAAATCTGTCGTAGCTGTATTAAGAGCCCCTTCTGTATTATATGGAGAATTTCCCATAGCATCCGCAGCCTGTTTAAAAGCCCCATCTAAATCTTTGGATAGATTGAAAATATCATTTGTTTGTGCTCCTTTAAGTAGGCTTGATAAATCATTCGCTCCCGTATCGCTACTATAACACTTATCAACAAACTCTGCCGCTCTAATTTCACTAACATACGTTGTTACAACTTCCCCATATTTTTTAATGGCAGACGGTAATTGAGAAAAGATTTGACTTTGTATTGTATTTAACTTTTTAAAGTAAGCATTTACGGCAGCCCCTTTACTATCATTACCTGCTTTATCAGTAAAATTGCGATACAGAGCATTGGTTTCTACTTCATACTTATCAGAAAAGTCTTTTATATTCTTTCCATATGACTCTAATTCTGAGATGCTATTAATTTTAACTTTAGCCATATTGTACTCCTTAACTGAGTTGTTTTTGCAATGATTCCAACAAATAGCTATTACTACTTATAATAGTATTTTCTTGTTTAATAGCTTGCTCTAACTCATTTGATACAGTCTCCCGTACTTTTTTAAAATCTGTATTTGCCTGAGTAATAACTTGTTTTTCATCAGTAGCCATCACATCATATGGGGCGCCATATAAATCATAGGAATCTTTTATGCTTTCTGCATTTTCGGGAATATACTTCAACGCAATCTCTATCGTATCTACTTTGCTCTTAGCGGCTAGTAGTTTTTTTAATTTCTCTCTTGAAGTATTTACAATTGCATGAATTTTGTTAATTTGTGCTATAAGTTCAGATTTACTCATATTGACTCCTTATCTACTAAAACCTTAATTTTATTCAAGGTATTTTGTCTAATATAATAATGCTCTTGATAGTTTAGTTGCCCTTCTCTAATTGGTTTATTGACTGCTGTAACAATTGTCTGATCTGTATATCGAAGACCTAAAAGAACCTGTGATATTTTCTTCACTTCTTTTGTTACAGGATCATAACGGCTAGAAATACCTGAATCACTCATAATTACAGAACTGTAACCTACACGATAGCCTTTTTCTAATACACTGATTAATTTTTGCTGTGTTACTGAATCTAAACCATCTACAAAATGTGCAAAATCAAGGATAATGATTTTCACTACATGATCTGTCAATCGTTTATCTAGTCGCTCAGAAACCTTTAATGCTAACCCGCCAATCATATCCATTACATCTTCTTTTGAGCTTAATATTTCTATATTCTCTATTTTAGGTAAGAAATTATGTTCAGGTGCAAATACAACTAACTTCTCTTGATGTTTTTGACCATACTGGATTAATTGTTTTAGTAGATTTGTCATTTGACTTTCTTTACTTGTTAAATAAAGTAAGTTTGATAAATCAGGATCCCATGTCACTGGTTCAACTGTTTCCAGATCCAATCCGAGTGGTACTTTTCCTTCATCCAGCAAAGCTGCTACATCCTCACGTCCGTAGAAGGCTGCTTCTGTCAACTCATCTGGCACCATTGGGATGCCTGCTGGTGTGCGGCCTGTCCACATCTCTTTGAGGCTTTGGACTTGGTCGCGGAGGTTGTTGATGATTTGGATATCATTGTCTCCTGCGACTGGTAGGGCGAACTGGACGACATCGACTTCGTCACGCTTCATGAGGGCGCGTCCCTTGATGTCTTCCATGGTAGACGCTAGTGGGGTTGCTCCCACGATACCGCGGACTTCAGAGATATCATTTTGTGGCAAGGTCAGCTGGTGCTTGAAGTTTGAATAGAGCTGAGCCCGTAGGTTGTTCTGACGGCTAGCTGTGATGATCAAGTGCACACCGATGCTGAGACCTTCACGAGAGATCCGCATGAAGAGCTTGAAGAGGTCTGTCTCATAAGGCTCATCCTTCATAGACTCATAGCTATCCATGAGGATGACCATGGTTGGCTCTTGCTTGCCGGTCACTTCACGGTAGAGGGCGATGGTGCCGACACCATGCTCAGACAGGAGCTTCTTCCTACGATCCAACTCGCGGTTGATGATCCGGATAAATTTCTGGATTTTCTCCGTCTGATCGAGTAGGAGGCTATCGGCCACATGTGGCAGTTGCGTCAAGGGTGCTAGACCATTGGTTCCGAAATCAAGCAGGTACATGGTCAGATTTTCTGGGCTCTGCTTGCGAGCCAGATCCATGGCGACTGTCTGAAGGAAAGTGGTCTTTCCTGTACCTGGACTTCCGTAAAGAAGGATGTTCCCGTCTTTTGACAGATCAATAGCAACAGCTTCTTGCTTTTGCGCTTGCGGGATATCGGCTACCCCGATCAGAACGCTTGGAGCTGTCCGTTTTTGCCAGGCCTCGATCGGTACAACCTTGTCCAACTCATCCAGCGTGATCCGCTCTTTGAGCGGTGGCAACCATGGTTGGGCCACAGCTGCAATGCCTTCTTCTTGGTGCAAGTGATTGATCTCTTGCACGATGACATCCAGCTCTGTCAGCACTTCCTTGATTTCTTCTGCCATATCCAGACCGGATAGGTCTTGGTTGAGGACTTCGTATTGGCCTAGTTCATTGATCAAGTAGATAGTATGGTCTTCGATCCCTAGCTGGTCCTTCTCAGGCTGGTAATCTGCTCCAGACCAAGCGGTTTGGAAGAGTTCATAGACTTCGTTATTTCCGACTTGGAGGTAGGCACGACCGGTCTGAGTGATTTCAGCCGCATCTGCTGTCCGCAGCATCTCCATGGAGTCTCCACGGTCTGCCACCTTGAGGGCTAGCTTGAAGCGGGAGTTGGACCAGATCTGGTCATCCACGACCCCAGAAGGTTTTTGCGTCGCAAGGATCAAGTGCACCCCGAGGGAACGCCCGACACGCGCGATAGAGACCAACTCCTTGATGAAGTCTGGTTGGTTGACCTTGAGTTCGGCGAACTCATCACTGATCAAGAAAAGGTGAGGAAGCGGTTCGGTCGCTTCACCGAGTTTAAATTTCTTTTGGTATTGGTTGATATGGTTGACCCCATATTGACCAAAGAGGCGCTCCCGACGATGGATCTCCGCATTGATAGAGGCTAGGGCCCGCATGGACTGGGCACCATCCAAGTTGGTGATGGTCCCCAGTAAGTGAGGCAGATCCTTGAAGAGGTTGGCCATTCCCCCACCCTTGTAGTCGATGAGGAGGAAAGCCACATCGTGTGGGTGGAAGTTGACTGCCAGGCTCAGGATATAAGACTGAATGGTTTCAGACTTACCAGATCCTGTCGTCCCTGCGATCAAACCGTGTGGTCCATGGGCTTTTTCATGGAGATTGAGGTAGACCAAATCGTCCTTCCCGCGCAGACCGATCGGCACGGCCAAACTTTGGTAAGGGGCATGGCTCTCCCAACGACTCAAGACCTTGAGGTCATTGAAAGTTTCCGCCTGGTACATTTCAAGGAAGGTCACCGAGTCCGGAATGGAGCTCTTGAGTTGTTGAATATGCTTGAGGGGGGCAAGGCCACGCGAGATAGCTTCCTTGTCATAGCCTTCAGGGAAGTGATCCAATCGGAAGTCGAGCTCCCGAAGAACCCCTTCTTGCAAGAGCAATTGTCCTTGGTTGCGGTCCTTGATGGAGATAACCGTTTGGATATTTTCAGAAAGAGATGAGAGCACGTCTGCTACATAGATGATGGAGCAGCTCAGCTCTGTCGGATCCTCACGGAAGAACTCCATGATGACATGGTCCAAAATCAAGGTCTCATCGGTGATGAGGACCACATAATGAGGGTGGAAGATCTTGGTGTCATTGGCTTTTTCTTCCTCTTTTTGCGCCTTGCGGAGCTTGAGGATTTGGTTGAGACTGTTCAATACCTGATCGCGTGTCCGCTGATTGTAGACAAAGCTACGGACATTCATGTCTTGCAGAGTCGCATGAGGCAACCAGCGCATCCAATCCCAGCTTTCTTTTTCTTCTTCTGGAATGATCGGAATAATGGTCAGATCATGGTAAGAGTGAAAGACAGCCAATTGGGCAACCAGGAGTTGCAACTGCTCGAGCACGATAGGACGAGGGCCGACATACCCTACAGGTCCCCGATTAAGGCTGGCTACAATCGGAAGATTGTCGATCTTTTGGTGAGCTTGGAACAGGGCGTAGCCTTCTTCTTCCAAGGCATCTTTCTTCCCACTGCGTTCTTCCTGACCATATTTGAGCTCGTAGCTGGTTGGAACCTTGCCCAAGCCCAAACGATAGGCCAAAAAGTCAAAATGAAGCGGTGTTTTTTCGTAGATCCGCGAGTCATAGCGTTTGACCATCTTGGTCAAGTCTTCGATCGCTGGGAAATGGTAAAACATGCCTTCTCTCTGCTTCCGAGAGAGCTGTTCCAAGTCCTTGGCCTTGTCCTTGAGATAGAGATGGTAGAGCTCCACGCGCTCTTTCTTGTCTTCTTTGTATTTCTTACGATTCTTGAAGAATCCTTGGACCGAAAAGATCACACTGACCACAGACATGGATACCGTCGCGATGATATAGAGCCCCCGCGGTTGGAAAATGGTGATCAAGAGGGTCACCCCAACCATGATGAGGGGAGGCATGATCAACTTCAAGAGTTCATCGGAAGGTTTTTGGGGCTCCGCACCCGGAGGATTGATCAAGATCTTGTCTTCTGAACTCCGGTAGATGATCCGCGGAGACCGGTGGTACTCTGGATAATCCTTGTAGAAGTCATAGCGTGAATGCAAACGCGGCACCAGATAAGGACTTACTTCGACAGCCCCTTCCACGCCAAATTCTTCCGGATAGAGCTTAAAGGTCACATCCCCAATCGCCAGCTCATCTCCAAAGGCTAGTGGAAAAGTCGCCTCACTGACGAGTTTGTGATTATGGTAGAATTTTCCAGTTAAGAGCTGACAAGTCCAGGTCTGCTCTTTTTTCACAAGGAGAAAGCGCACGGGATAATGCACGCGCACATCCGCACCCTTTTCATCTGCTACGAGGATTTCTTCCTTGTCGAGCAGTTCATAGGTATGGACTTCCCCTGTCGCTATGTAGCAGACTACATCTCCAAGGATCTTGCTATTTTCAAGCACACCCTTGTCTTCCCCATACTGGTAGAAGATTTCTCCTTGACTCCATTGGAAATGAAGGGGATTTTCTTGCGAAGCCAGGGTCAACTGAGCTGTTTCTTGATTCGATACGGTCGCTGTTTTTCCCTCTTCTAGCGCTAGCTCATAGCGAAAACCTTTTTTATAGAGTATGATACGTTTTTTCATAGACTACTCCTTGTGTTCGCTAGACTCAGTCGAGCTTGCAGTTGTAGAAGACGAGCTTTCTGTTGAGGAACCTTCCGTAGATGAAGCCGTTGTTGAGCTGCTAGTAGAAGATTTGGTTTCATCTGTCTCTGCTTCCAAGAGTTTAGAGCGGGCATCCCAGTATTTCTTGTATTCGCCCTCTAGCTCAGAGAGTTTCTTCTCGCGCTGTTCACCAGAGAGTTTTTCGCTATCACGTGTCGCCTTGATTTCTTTACGAAGGGCATAGATAATCAAGTCTGAATCGTCGATCCGCTTAGCTGTATCCAGCGCTTGGGTAAAGTCATGACGGCCGATATAGATCCAGTAGTGGAGATAGAGGCTGTCTGACTTGAGCGTGACGTTGTTAAGGATGACCTTCTTTTGGTCTTCTGAGAAATTCAGGCCTTGCAAGTAAGACGTCGCCAACTCATATTTCTGTGTCGTTGGAAGACTGCTTGGAGCTACTCCCTCCAGTTCATCGATCACACCGGTGTAGTCTACCTTAAGATAGGCTGTATCCGCTTGAAGCAACTTTTCTTTAAAGGGTGCTTGGAAAAAGACCAAATAGATCAAGGGCAAGAGTAAGAGGGCCACTACAGCTGAAAGCCACACTGTTGCCAACTTAAAGATTCGGTGTTGACGACTTGAAACCAAGGTCAAGGTCT
>ERZ1674236.249-NODE-249-length-12335-cov-20.129072_pt1 | contig 12335 bp, 12 predicted proteins | sample MGYA00581210_ERZ1674236 | MGnify/ENA primary metagenome ERZ1674236 (study PRJEB41354, sample SAMEA4873328) | human saliva metagenome | biome: human-associated habitat [ENVO:00009003]; feature: mouth environment [ENVO:08000002]; material: saliva material...
TATATCTTTTCCATCATATTATTCCCCGATACAATCCGCATCATACATACAATCAAAAAATCTATTAATGTCAAATAGATATATTTATTTTCCCAGCAACTTGTTCACAAGGAGAGCCATTATGGCCAATACATTGCACCCTTTATACTATAACGTAGCAAACAATGAATCCGTCGTCATTAAAGGCACGACCCGCGATGATGTTTTATATGGCAGTCTCGGGCATACCGTATTCTACGGCGGCTTAGGCAATGATGTTTACCACAGTAAAAACGCAGGTGACACCATCGTTGAATATGAATATGAAGGCAACGATACCGTTTACGCCGATACAAGCTTTACCTTACCGACACACGTCGAAAACCTGACACTGACAGGCTACGGCAACAATTACGGTTTCGGCAACAACTCAAATAACACCCTGATAGGCAATAGTGGCAACAACCGCTTAAGCGGTGGTCGTGGTAATGACACGCTACACGGCATGGACGGTAACGACCTACTGATGGGCGGCGATGATCGCGACTATCTTTACGGAGGTAGTGGAAATGACGTGCTACAAGGAGGCGAAGGAAACGACCTGCTCGATGGTGGATACGGCAACGACACTTTAGACGGTGGCAGCGGTGCAGACAGCATGAGCGGAGGATACGGAGATGATATTTACTATGTAGATAATGTGAACGATACGGTTACTGAATGGTGGGGAGAAGGTACCGATACCATTTACAGCAGCGTTTCTTACACAGCCCCAACCAACGTCGAAAACCTGACACTGACAGGCTACGGCAACAACTACGGTTTCGGTAACAACTCCGACAATACCCTGATAGGCAACAGCGGCAACAATCGTTTGAGCGGTGGTCGTGGAAACGACACGCTGCACGGCATGGACGGCAACGACCTGCTGATGGGCGGCGATGACCGTGACTATCTTTACGGAGATAGCGGAGATGACGTGCTACAAGGAGGCGAAGGAAACGACCTGCTTGATGGTGGATACGGCAACGATACTTTAGACGGTGGCAGCGGCGCAGACAGCATGAGCGGCGGATATGGAAATGATACCTATCATGTGGACAATATAAATGATACTGTCACCGAGCGGTGGTTCGAGGGTACTGATACTATTTACAGCAGCGTTTCCTACACCGCTCCAACCAACGTCGAAAACCTGACTTTGACAGGCTACGGCAACAATTACGGTTTCGGTAACAACTCCGACAATACCCTGATAGGCAACAGTGGCAACAACCACTTAAGCGGTGGTCGTGGAAACGACACGCTACACGGCATGGACGGCAACGACCTGCTGATGGGCGGCGATGATCGTGACTATCTTTACGGAGATAACGGAGATGACGTGCTACAAGGAGGCGAAGGAAACGACCTGCTCGATGGTGGATACGGCAACGATACTTTAGACGGTGGCAGCGGTGCAGACAGCATGAGCGGCGGATATGGAAATGATATCTATCATGTGGACAATATAAATGATACTGTCACTGAGCGGTGGTTCGAGGGTACTGATACCATTTACAGCAGCGTTTCCTACACCACCCCAACCAACGTCGAAAACCTGACTTTGACAGGTAGCAATAACATCTTCGGCATTGGCAATTATGGCGACAATACCCTGACAGGCAACAGCGGGCATAATCGCTTGAGTGGCGAAGAAGGCAATGATACCTTGTATGGCATGAGCGGTGACGACACACTGTCAGGCGGCAATGGATATGACTATCTCAACGGTGGGGACGGTGATGACTATCTTGCAGGCGGTTTAGGCAGCGACACCATCGTCACAGGTGCAGGCAAAGACACCGTCGCCTTTACTGCATCAGATATCCGTGAAGGCAGTATCGATCGTTTAACCGACTTTAACTCTGATATGGACAAACTCGACCTATCTGCTATGCGTTCTCTGCTGAGTGGCAACAGCGCAAATTTGAGCTGGTCAGAGATGTTTGTTAGAAACCCTGCTTATTACGATGCCGACCGTTCTTATCTCGTGTTCGATTCGGCGCAACAAACGCTTGCCTACCGCGCAGCAGGTGCAAGCAGTAATACCGTATTTGCCAAATTCGATAGCGACCAAGCGGTATGGTTGAACGCTTCCAATATCATCGGTTAAAGATTCGCTTAAAAACGTCGTCTGAAAATCTAGCTGTAGGGTAAAGTACGTTACACCATAAAAAACTGCACTTTAGTGAACCTACTAAAGTGCAGTTTAATCTATTCTAAAGCCTAAAACACCATTTCAGACGACCTTTTTAGCAGGGAATAAACTGTTTTTCTCTACTTTTTATTTGAAACAGGTTCGCAACCAGTATTACCGTTTTTAGTTGTTAACTTGGCTTTGGCCGATTCTGCATCGGTACATTTGTAGGCATTACCCAAACTATCCATCCAAACGGAAAGTTTGTAATTCGTCCCGCTTTTCGGGGTAGCAAAAAGATAATAGGCCCTGCTGTGTTTAGAGTCCTTATCTTTCATTGCGCCACTGAAATCATATTTAGCCGCAACCTCAGATGTAGCCTGATATTTCTTAAAAAACCCAGTGTCCCCCTCAATTTCATCTTTCATTTTAAGGGCAGGGTTTTTGACCAGTTCGGTTTTCAAGGAATTATTGATGATAACCAATTCAGCATGCGCCTGAGATTGATAGCCGCGTTCAATATAATGGATATAGGAAGGGTAAGCGATGGTGCTGAGGATGCCGATAATAGCAATGACAATCAGCATCTCGACCAGCGTAAACCCTTGAACTTTAGTGATAGACGTATTCATGATTTTATCTATTTATTCGTTGGCTACATAAGATTGCAGCATAACTACCGTATTTTCGTTTTTTCCCCATGCTTTAGCAGTGACGCGATAAATGGTACGGTTGTCGGTAGAATTAGTGCTTAGGTATTCGATGATGTAGCGGGGAGGCTTTTTAGCCCCGCTATTTTTATCAATCGGATACTCTCTACCATTAACATTGATACATTCTGTTTCTTTCTTAGAATGTGAATCAAGACATTCTGCATGCTTTCTTTTCCAAGCTTCTTCAACTTTGCTCAGATCTGCCTCGCCTTTAACATCAATAATACCAGTTGGGGTAGTGTATTCTTTAACACTAAGCTGTTTAGCTCTGCAAAGCCCTTTGGAACATTGATCATTAAAAATCTGCGTGCCTTCTTCAATAGAATAGATATAGTCCTCACCTTCGCGTAATGCCGCCTCAGCAAGTGTAGTAGCAAATTTATGGTCAGCATCATTAGTACTGATTCGCTGCTCGGTATTATAGGACTGGGTCGCAGTAACGACGAGCAAGGCGATGACGATCATGATCATCAAGACGATGAATAATGCAAAGCCTTTTTGTGCGGAGGCTTTAGCAGGATGGTTTAGAGTAATCGGTCTGCGCATTTGTTTCCTCCGCGTACAGTTGCATTGATTTGATAGAGTTGAACTTTGTTTTCATCATTGCTTCCGCCAGCATTAATACTGCCGCTGTTCAACAGGAGTTCGATAGAGGCTGGAGTTTCATCACCAGACAGTGTCGTAGTATATTTAAATGTTTCATCTTTTGTCTTATCCTCCTGCTTCTGAGCATTTCCGGCAGGAGTTGGAGTAGGTGCAGACGCAGATGCCGTTTCACTTTCCTCAAATGTTTCAGGACAATTTTGGGTATAAAAGTAATGAATACTCATACTTTCAATTCCCTTAATCAGCAACTGCGGATTGCTCCACTCACCGTTTTTTGTCAATTGGAAACGGTAAAGACCTTTTTGCCCTCCGGCAGTACCGACAGCATAGGCATTCACCTCATGTTTCATTATGGAGATATTGCCTGCTTGGGAACTATCTGTCTTTAAAGCTGCTTTACTATCAGTAATGTCTTCTCCTGGTTTGGTAATATTTGTGCAGCTGCTGGCCACTACTGTTGCCGCGTCTGGTGATGCGGTATCTATGCCGTATTGGAAAATCAGCGCCTTACCGATCTGTTTAAAGTCAGTCACACCTAAAGAATCTGTTTCTCTGACGGCAGGAAGCATTTTTCCACTACCTTTAAGTTTGAGAAAATCTTTGGAGCCAGAGTCAGCGATAACGGCTTGGGCATCATAGGCCGACATATTGAAACAGCCGAAATTCCCAGCCATACGGGCATCACGCACAATCTGGTTAGATGCATTGCGCAAATCCTGCTGAACATTTAAGCGCGCTGTGGCAGCAGTATTCAAACTGCGTGCAGTGAAATAGCTGGAGCTGACTGCCAACAGGACTATCATGCTCAATGCGCTTGCCACAAGGAATTCAATCAGGCTGAAGCCTTGCATACCTGCTTTTACCGGAATGTGTGAGCGGTTTTTATTATTCATTATTTTTCCCTTACGCGTACTTGGTAGGTGTAAATGATGGAATCTTCATATGTTTTGGCATTACTTGCGGCTTTACCGCCTTCCAAATCTTTAAGCCATAATACTTTGATAACGGTATCGGCACCTGCTTTTTTATCGCAATTTTCGTGAAAAGCCCCGTCATAAGTAGGCTCCTTATTCAAACTATCTTGGCATACTGAATAGTAGAACGCGGAGTCAGGAAGAGCTGCTTTCAGTTCGTCATGAAATTTACCAAGCTGTGCTTTAGCCAACTCTTCTTTTTTCATACTCTCTTTCAGCGGTCCTTTTTTCAACGGCTCAGTAGAGGAATCACCATATGTGGTGTAGTAATCCCTATAATTTTTGCACCACCCTCTATCGCGCCCACTCTTGGTAGCTCCCGCTTGATGAATATCGCATTTTTCAAGTCTAGGATTAATCAGCATCCCTTCGACTAAATTTTGAGTAAGTTGCGATACGATAGTCTGTCCTTCCGCTTCGCGTACGCTGGAAACGGTACGCAGTTGGATGGCAAGCAAAGCGAGCACGCCGATTGCAAGGACAAACATGGCGACCAAGACTTCAATTAAAGTCATACCTGATTGATATGGCTTAGAGGAACTTACCGATCTCATTTTGGCGAAACTCGACTCACTCGTTTTCAGACGACCTTTTGTACGTAATGTCATGGGTTTCATAGAGCTATATTTTATTGTTGGGGTTGTTTGTTGGATTTTGCTTTAGATTCTGCATATTTGCAGAGATCACGTGAATCTGACTTGGCGCAGATTTCCACTCGTCCGCTACTGTCGACCAACACAATGCTGGCACGAGACTTTTTGGTACTTTCTGTGGTTGCGGCGGAATCGGTCATGCTGATTTTGATATAGCCGTCCGAGTAGGTAAAATCAGTTTTTTTACTGGGTTTATTGACAGAATAGCCAAAAGTACCGTTCGGCTGGAATGCGAAAAAAACAGGCTGTGAATCAGAGTCTTTGCCACCGAATTTGACATGGTCAAATTGATAGGTGACTTTATTCGCATCCTTAGCGTTCAATACAATAGTGCGCAGGAAAATATCCGCCCTATCATCATTGTAGTTAACATCACCACTCTTATCAGCATAGGCCAAGATGCCACTTTGATTGTATTTGGTATCACATTTATTGTCTGGAATCCCGTTTTTTCTGATTTGTACGGGACAGACATAGACAGGGAGATTGAGGCGGACTGCTTCGGCTCGTGCGAAACGCAAGAGGTTCGCCACCTGCTCTGCCTGACTGGCAGCGCGGCGGGAGGCAATCCATTCGCTCATATTGGGAAGGGCGATAGTGGCCATGATGGCGGTAATAGCAATCACGACCAACAATTCGATTAAGGTAAAACCTTTTTGTTGTGCGTACATGAGTAGTAAAAACGTCTAGAGTTAAGTAATGTGTTTTATCATCCGGCTTAGAATGTTTTTATCGCCGGTAATTATGTGGTTTGGCTCATTCTAAACGATATTGGGATGGATTGCCTAATAAAATATGAAATTTGCTTGGTTTTTAGGCTGATTTGTCTCAATCTTCCATCAATGCGGATTCGGGAATGTAGGCTGCATTGTCGAATTTGGTAAATTGCCCCATCCAAGTGAGGAATACTTTCCCGACGGGACCGTTACGGTGTTTACCGATAATACATTCCGCAAGGCCTTTCATAGGCGATTCTTGGTTATAGTATTCGTCGCGGTACATAAACATAATCAGGTCGGCATCCTGCTCGATAGCACCAGACTCCCGCAAGTCGGACATCATCGGGCGCTTGTCGGTACGCTGCTCTACGGTACGGCTCAACTGCGACAAAGCAATAACGGGAACTTGCAGCTCCTTCGCCAAGGCTTTGAGGGAGCGCGAAATTTCGCCGAGTTCTGAGGCGCGGTTGTCCGAGCGGCCTGAACCTGCCATTAATTGCAGGTAGTCAATCACGATTAAGCCCAATTTTCCGTTGAACTGGCGTGCAAGACGACGGGCGCGGGCGCGCAATTCGAGCGCGGTCAAGCCCGGTGTTTCGTCAATATACATAGGCGCATCGGAAAGTTTGACCACAGCTTCATTCAGACGACCCCAGTGTTCATCTTCCAATCTGCCTGTTTTCAAGACGCTCTGATCAAGCCTGCCCACCGAACCCAGCATACGCATCACCAGTTGCGCGCCGCCCATCTCCATCGAAAATACGGCAACAGGCAACTTGCCCTCTACGGCAACGTGTTCCGCAATATTGATCGAAAAGGCAGTTTTACCCATAGACGGACGACCCGCTACGATAATCAAATCGCCCGGCTGGAGACCCGAGGTTTTTTTATCCAAGTCGATAAACCCTGTTGACACGCCGGTCACTTCATCGGGATTGTCGCGTGAATAAAGCATGTCGATGCGCTCGACTACTTCCTTCAAAAGCGCAGGCATTTCGAGAAAGCCCTGTTTGGATTTAGCCGTACTTTCCGCAATTTGGAACACCTTGTTTTCCGCTTCATCCAAAAGCTGCCCCGCATCCCTGCCTTGCGGATTGTAGGCGCTACGGGCGATTTCGGTACCGACTTCGGCAAGTTGGCGCATGATAGACCGCTCGCGCACGATTTCGGCATAGCGGCGTATATTCGCAGCGGACGGCGTGTTTTGCGCCAAAGTAATCAGGTAATTGAATCCGCCCGCCGCCTCTAGTTCCTCATTGCGCTCCAAACTTTCCTGAACGGTAATCACGTCGGCAGGACGGCTTTCATTAATCAGATTGGCGATGGTGCGGAAAATCAGGCGGTGTTCGTGTCGGTAGAAGTCTTCACCGGTAACCACATCGGCGATTCTGTCCCAAGCCGAATTCTCGAGCAAAAGTCCACCCAAAACAGATTGCTCCGCCTCCATCGAATGCGGCGGCAGCGACAACGCGCTGACTTCACGGTCTTCAGACGATGTATCGGGATAATCGTTCATGGCAGTTGCTCTTAGGCTAAAATGGGAATCCGCTATTATAGCGTAGTGGAAATCGGGTTGGCATTACCTTTGTTCTGACTTGCCTACCATCAAGAAATAGATAGGTCGTCTGAAAATTTTCAGACGGCCTTTTGCTATAATCTTCCTTTTCCCCGAACCGAAAACAGGCGGCAATATGGAAGTCATCCAATACCCAAATTCCCCCTTCAAACTCCACCAACCCTTCCCGCCCGCAGGCGACCAGCCTACCGCCATTGCCGGCCTGCTCGAAGGGCTTTCAGACGGCCTGGCCTATCAAACCCTGCTCGGCGTAACCGGTTCGGGCAAAACCTACACCATGGCGAATGTCATCGCCCAAAGCGGCCGGCCCGCCATCATCATGGCGCACAACAAAACCCTTGCCGCCCAGCTCTACGCCGAAATGCGCGAATTTTTTCCCGAAAACGCGGTGGAATATTTCGTCTCCTACTACGACTATTACCAGCCCGAAGCCTATGTGCCCAGCCGCGATTTGTTCATCGAAAAAGACAGCGCGATCAACGAACACATCGAGCAGATGCGCCTTTCCGCCACCAAAAACCTGATGACGCGCGACGACGTGATTATCGTCGCCACCGTGTCCGCCATTTACGGTATCGGCGACCCGACCGAATATCAACAAATGGTGTTGTCCGTCAAAGAAGGCGACACCATCGAGCAGCGCGACATCATCGCCACGCTCGTTTCCATGCAGTACGAACGCGGCGATTTGGATTTCAAACGCGGCAGCTTTCGCGTGCGCGGCGACGTGATTGACGTGTACCCCGCCGAAAGCTCCGAAAACGCCTTGCGCATCAGCCTTTTTGACGACGAAATCGACCGACTCGATATGTTCGACCCGCTTTCAGGCAGCCTGCACCAGCGCGTCGGCCGCTATACCGTCTTCCCGTCCAGCCACTACGTTACCCCGCGCGATACCGTATTGCGCGCCTGCGAGTCCATCAAAGAAGAATTGCGCGAACGCATCGAATTTTTCGCCCGCGAACAACGCCCCGTCGAACAACAACGCATCGAACAGCGCACCCGCTTCGACCTCGAAATGCTCTACGAAATGGGCTTCTGCAAAGGCATCGAAAACTACTCCCGCCACTTCTCCGGCAAAAAAGAAGGCGAACCGCCGCCCACGCTGATGGACTACCTGCCCGACAACGCCATCATGTTCATCGACGAAAGCCATGTTACCGTTACCCAAATCGGCGGCATGTACAAAGGCGACGCATCGCGCAAGCAAAACCTCGTAGATTATGGTTTCAGGTTGCCTTCCGCCCGCGACAACCGCCCGCTCAAATTCCACGAATTTGAAAAAGTCATGCCGCAAACCGTCTTCGTTTCCGCTACCCCCGCCAAATACGAAGAAGAACACGCCGGACAAGTGGTCGAACAAGTCGTCCGCCCCACAGGACTGGTCGACCCCCAAATCATCATCCGCCCCGTTGCCACCCAAGTCGATGACTTAATGAGCGAAATCAACGACCGCATCCAAAAAGGCGAACGCGTGCTCGTTACCACCCTCACCAAACGCATGGCGGAGCAACTCACCGACTATTACAGCGAACTCGGCATCAAAGTGCGCTACCTGCACAGCGACATCGACACCGTAGAGCGCGTTGAAATCATTAGAGATTTGCGGCTCGGACTGTTTGACGTACTCGTCGGCATCAACCTCTTGCGCGAAGGCCTCGACATCCCCGAAGTCTCCATCGTCGCCATCCTCGACGCCGACAAAGAAGGCTTCCTGCGCTCCCACCGCAGCCTGATTCAAACCATAGGCCGCGCCGCGCGCAACGTGAACGGCGTCGCCATCCTGTACGCCGACAAAATCACCGACTCCATGAAAGCCGCCATCGACGAAACCGAACGCCGCCGCGAAAAACAGATGAAATTCAACCAAGAACACGGCATCGTGCCGCAGCAGATTAAAAAACAGGTCAAAGACATCATCGACGGCGTGTACCACGAAGGAGACAGCGGCAAAGGTCGTCTGAAAGGCAAAAATAAAGTTAAAGTCGGCGAGATTCACAACGAAGAAGACGCGATTAAAGAAATCGCCAAACTGGAAAAAGCCATGCAGCAGGCGGCTAGGGATTTGCAGTTTGAAGAGGCGGCGGTGTTAAGGGATAGGATACGGGGGATTAAGGAGAGTTTGTTGTTTGGGGCGGAGTGATATTTAATTTGTCAAAAATACGTTATAATTTCAATTCAATTTTTATAAGTATGAAAGGCTGAATAATATGGAATATTTAAAAATAGAAGCAACACATCGCATACCACGCAAAGAAACATATTCAGATGATGCTGAGCAACCATTTGAGGTGTATAAACTTGAGATTCTTATGGGAGATAAAGACTGGTATATCACGGAATATGCGTGTGCATATGAAACGAATTGGTATGCAATTAAGTTTGACTCAGATCCTAAAAAAGATGGCTATGAAAAAATTATAAAAATTAATGATATTTATCCTTCTCACACCAATGGAATCATAACGCTGTATACACGTAAGGATTTACTTAATCAATGTTTGAATCCTGAACAATTTCAATTGATTATTGAAAATGGGAAAAAGCGGCCAGAATTGTAGTAAATAATAGCAAGTGCAGCATGGGACAAGCGTAGATTAGGTCTCAACTCAATATCCCAGCCCAACTTAAAAAGCGCTGGATTCAACCCCAAGCCACCACGCACTCACAAAAAAAGCAGCCTGAAAACCAATCAACCGGCTTTCAGGCTGCTTTTTGTATTTTCCACTTTCAAGTAGCAAGCGTAGGTTGGGTCAAGACCCAATAAAACTGTTAAATTTTACGAAATGTTGGGTTTGCAACCCAACCTACATTTTGCTGTCCCTCATATCAAATATTCTCTTATTTTAGCACCTCACCAAAAATTTTCGGAATAAATATTGACTTTAACCTTAGGTCAAAGTTTATGATTTGTGCTCCTTCAGTTATCACATAGGCGAAAAACATGAAAAAACTTATGACTTTTATCACACTTAGCGCTGTTGCAGTTTCAATTTATGCCCAAGCTAATGAACAACCGCATCAAGCACACATGAATATGCCAATGTCGACAGATTCTGCAATGCAACAAGAATTAATGCAAGGTATGAATCAAATGCATCAAGACATGATGGCAGCTGCGCAATATAAAGATCCTGATGTTGCTTTTGCAGCAGGTATGTTGCCACACCATATTGGCGCAGTAAAAATGGCGGAAGTTGAATTAAAATACGGAAAGGATCCTGAGATGCGTAAGCTTGCTGAGAATATTATTAACGCACAACAAGCGGAAATTGAACAAATGCAAAAATGGCTTAAAGCACACAACAAAAAAGCAAGCCGTAGCCTGCATCCCCGCTAACCGCGTTCGTGGCTGCGCCACACACCCCACCTGAGGATGGCACAAACTTTAAAACCAAGGTGTAGGGTGTGTGTGGTACGCACGCACGCGTTTTCATCATTCAAAACATTGTTTCAAATTTTCAGACGACCTCAAACGTCGTTTGAAAATCTCTTAGCATAAAGGTCGTCTGAAAACCGTGAATCCGTTTTCAGACGACCTTTGTTTCATTTCAGGCAACGAATATAATAACGCATAGCAAGCGCAGATTAAATATTTTATTTAACACAGCAACTTTGGAGATAATAAATGAATATTGAATATTTATTAGATATTTTGAAAGATAGGGGATATCAGCATTCAAGATGATAGAAACTTACATGGAAGAGCATCTAGCAATCATTTATTGAGTGAGTTACGGAAGAATGATAAATCAGGCATGGAATTAAAAAAATATGGTATGTATCGTCCAACAGAATTAGTAGACATTTATTGGATTCAAAATGATACCCATGAGGATATTCACGATGGTGTGTTAGATATGAAAAATATTATGGAAGATATTTATTTGGAAGAACTCCACAAATTACAACAAGACATGTAGCAAGCCGTAGCCTGCATCCACCCCAACCGCGTGCGTGGCTACGCCACACACCTTACCTGCGTGCAGCACAAACTTTAAAACTGACGTAGCGTATGTGCGGTATGCACGCACGTGTTTTTTCCGTTAAAACCATTGTTTCAAACTTTCAGACGACCTCAAAAGCAAGCGTAGGTCTGATACTTGTATCCGACAAAATCTTTAACGCTCCCATTATTGCAATCCATTGCAGCAATGCCCAAAATGTCGGATTCGAGAATCCACCTACAAAATCATTCCGAGCATAATACTATAAAATACCGTCGTTTTTACCGCAATGGCGGCACTTACTTTTTTACGGTTGTAACCAATAAACGGCAGAAGATTTTGACCGATGATGCGGTGCGTTTGGCTTTGCGGCAGGCGGTAATGGCGGTGCGCGAACGGTATCCGTTTGAAATTTTGGCATGGGTGTTGATGCCCGACCATCTACATACCATATGGCGGCTGCCGGACAATGATTCTGCTTATTCGGAACGCTGGCGGCAGCAAGCGTAGGTCGGATACTTGTATCCGACAAAACCTTTAACACTCCCGTCATTGCAATTCATTGCAGCAATGCCCAAAATGTCGGATTCGAGAATCCGACCTACGCCTGAGGTCGTTGCAATAATAAGTTGAGACCTTTTTGCATTTTCAGTGCAGGAGTTTTGGAGAGGGGATGCGTTGAACCAACCGTAGCGTGGGCTCTGCCCACGGGTTGTTTTTGTAAAGCTGAGGTCGTCTGAAAGCCTGCGTACAGGTTTCAGACGACCTTTCGTATTTTCGTGGGCATAGCCCACGCTACAAATTGAAAATTGCTGGAAATATCGTTCTTTTCGATTGTGTTTCCATTGATGTAGGAAGTGTAGGTCGGATTCTTGTATCCGACAAAATCTTTAACGCTTCCGCCATTGCAATCCATTGCAGCAATGCCCAAAATGTCGGATTCGAGAATCCGACCTTGTATATCGAAACACCCGTATCATAGCAACCAA
>ERZ1674236.251-NODE-251-length-12294-cov-25.350274_pt1 | contig 12294 bp, 10 predicted proteins | sample MGYA00581210_ERZ1674236 | MGnify/ENA primary metagenome ERZ1674236 (study PRJEB41354, sample SAMEA4873328) | human saliva metagenome | biome: human-associated habitat [ENVO:00009003]; feature: mouth environment [ENVO:08000002]; material: saliva material...
TTCAGCACCTTAGAGAATCGTTCTCTTTGAGCTAAGGCGAGGCAACGCCGTACTCCGTACTGGTTTAAAGTTAATCCACTATATTACATTATCTTTATTGGATTTCTCTATATTATTCCGCGTTGTTTTACTATACTTACGCTTTATTTTGATAACAAAGGCTTTTTATGAACCATTTGGGTTTCCCCATTGAAACCGTCGCCGTTTTCATGATTTTGTCTGTGGGCGCGATTGCCATCGATTTATTCGCCCATAGGGACAACAAACCGATGTCGCTGAAAAGTGCTGCGATATGGTCGCTGTTTTGGGTATTGATATCGATTTTGTTCGGCGCATTTTTATGGGTTCATCACGGCAGTGAAGCCGCCAGCCTGTTCTTTACAGGCTATGCTTTGGAAAAAGTATTGTCCGTAGATAATCTGTTTTTAATGATGGCGGTTTTTGCTTGGTTTAAAGTGCCTGAGGGCCTGCGCCACCGCGTTTTGTACTGGGGGATTATCGGCGCGATTATTTTCCGCATGATTTTTGTCGCCATCGGTGCCGGACTGTTGGCATTGGGGCCGATTGTGGAAGTGGTTTTTGCCGTCATTGTCGGCTATACCGCCGTTATGATGCTGCGTCGGGATGAAGAGGAGGGCGAAGAAGATGCCGATTATTCCGAACATTTGGCATATCGTGCAGTCCATCGCTTTTTCCCTGTGTTTCCCCGTCTTTACGGCAGCCATTTTTTCTTAAAAGGCGAGGAGTTGAAAAAAGCGCATGAGCAATATCCCGAGGTGCGGCTTGAGCCGGCGGGTGAAGACCTCAAGCATCCTGAAAATAACCATCCTCAGAAAATGCGTAAAGGGCAGTTGGTCGCGACGCCGCTGTTTTTATGTTTGGCAGTGATTGAGTTGTCGGACGTGATGTTCGCGTTTGACAGCGTACCTGCGGTGATTGCCGTATCTAAAGAACCGTTGATTGTTTACAGCGCCATGATGTTTGCCATTTTGGGTTTGCGTACGCTTTATTTCGTATTGGAAGCGTTGAAAGGCTATTTGGTTCATTTGGAAAAGGCAGTGGTCGTATTGCTGTTTTTCATTGCTGCCAAGCTGGGATTGTCGGCAAGCAATCATATGTTCCATCACGAATGGGACATTTCGCCCAATACGTCTTTGCTGGTTGTTTTGGTTGTGCTGACCTGCGGGATTGCCGCTTCCTTCATTTTCCCTGATAAGAAAAATAAAGGTAAAGCCGATTCGTGACCCGCTTCATGCAGTAAAACGGAACAGTAGGATTTGCGACCTCTGAAAAACACTTCAGGCAGCCGGAAAGTCATTTCTCCGGCTGCCTGAAGTGTTTTGATGCTTTTTAAGCTTCCATCCGTTCTGCGCACTTCATTTTCGCATCAATCCAAGCGTCACCGCCGGGCTGTACGATTTTTGAAACCAGTTTATCCAAATCATTCAGATAGTTGGTGGCATTCGGACTGTTAATCACCACCACCACGATCTTGGGTTTGTCTCCCAGCCAATATCCGGCGAGGGCGCGTACATCTTTGAGCGTACCCGTTTTCAGGCGCAGGGCAGGGCCTGCCTGTTTGAGGCGGTATTTCAGCGTGCCATCTTTACCAGCAATGGGTAAGGTATCGATGAAGTCTTGTTTGAACGGGCTGAAATAGGCTTTTTCCAGCATTTGCGCCAACATATTGGCGCTGACGCGTTCACGGCGGGATAGGCCCGAACCGTTTTCCAAGACCAAGTTTTCCGTATCCACGCCCGCGGTAGCCAATTCACGCTTTACGGCTGAAGAGGCTTGCTGCAAGGCGGAGTTGCCGGAATGCTCGCCTCCCAATTTCAGGAATACGGAGCGCGCAATTAGATTATTCGAATATTTGTTCATGTCCGTCAAAATGGCAGACATGGGTTTGGATTGGTGTACCGCCAGCGTTTTGGCATGAGGCGGCACGGATGCGGCCCTGATGCCGTCGGTAATTTCTCCGCCTGAGTAACGCCATTGGTTGATAAAGCTTTTTTGTACAAATTCACGCATGTTCAACATGTTGACGTACATTTCACTGCCCAAACACGATTCCGGAACTTTGCCGGAAACATGCAATACGCCGCCTTTGTAGTTTGCGCGCATATGGTTTTGCAAGGCTTTGCAGGATGCGTTTGATGGCGTGACGTTGATTTTGTTGTCGATTTTAATATCGGGAAGGGGCGGGTTGGTCACAAGATCCACTCCGCCCATGTCATTGCGTTCCGGTTTGACCGATACGACTTTGTAAGCCAGCATATGCGGGTCGGGCGGCGTCATAAATAGAGAGCCGACATCGGATTCGAAATCGCTCGGATTTTGAATATCTCCCCATAAATGGCGGTCGAGTACCAAGCCGCCGGTGATTTTGCGTATGCCTTTATCGCGCAATTGCTGCTGCATCCCGACCAAGCCTTCTTGGTCGAAAACAGGGTCTCCGCTGCCGACCCAGTAAATATCGCCTTGCAAGGTATCGCCTTGAATCGTGCCGTCGCTTTTAAATTGGGTCGTCCAGCGGTAATCGCCGCCCAAAGCTTTAAATGCGGCAAACGCTGTAACCAGCTTCATGGTCGATGCGGGGTTGACCGGCACATTCGAACGGTGATCGACCAAGACGTTTCCACTGTCCAATTCTTGAACATACACGGAAATTTCGTCTTGAGGGATGCGGCCGAAATCGATGGCAAATGCCGGCAAAGAGAGGATGGACAGCCATAAAAGAGTGGCTGTTTGTCTTAACTTCATGATAGTTCTGAAAAACACATAAAGCATAATTATAAAGCAAGGTCGTCTGAAAAACGAGGATGGCTGCCTGACGGATGAAAAAGTTGTTTCTTATGGATAAAATGTGTCGCTATTTCGTTCCGTGCAGACAATCGGTGCTTAGGGCGAACTATGATAAAATCTGTTTTTAAAACAATATAAAAGGAATACATTATGCGACTGCTCCATACGATGTTGCGCGTTGGCAACCTCGAAAAATCTTTGGACTTCTATCAAAATGTTTTAGGCATGTCTTTACTGCGCCGTCACGATTATCCCGAAGGACGGTTTACTTTGGCGTTTGTCGGTTATGGTAATGAGGCCGAAAATACCGTACTGGAATTGACGCACAACTGGGATACGGAAAGCTACGATATCGGCAACGCTTACGGTCATATCGCAGTGGAAGTGGATGATGCGTATGAGGCTTGCGAACGGGTCAGACAAAAAGGCGGCAAAGTCGTGCGCGAGGCGGGACCGATGATGCACGGCACGACCGTTATTGCTTTTGTGGAAGATCCTGACGGTTATAAAATTGAATTTATCCAAAAAAACAGCGGCAATGATTCGGTGAAATACTGATTTTCCAATCGTCTGATAAAAGGTCGTCTGAAAACCCTTCTCAATCGGGTTTTCAGACGACCTTTTGTTTTAATAGCCTTGATTTACTCTGCAGGCGGCATTTGGGCAACGGTTTCCTGCGCCCATGCCATGGTTTCGGCAAAGGCGGGACGGGCGAGGTGTTTGGCGGCGTAGCGTTGCAATACATCGGTTTCATCGGCAGGCAATACTTTAAAGTTTTGCGTTAAGAGCAGAATCAGCCCGGAATAGTACAGATCCAGCGCGGTAAAGCTGTTGCCGATAATGTAGTCGCGGTTTTTCAAGTGTTCGCGCAAGGTGTTCCATGCGGTATCAAAATCGCCATAGCCGATTTGGCGGCGGCGCTCGGGCGTATCGACAGGCAGGTTGTGCAGTTTGTTGAAGGCCGCGTATTCGAGGTGCAGCGACAGGCACATCCAGCGGTAGTATTCGCCGCGTTCCAATGTGTCTGCGGCAGGGATGAGATGTTTGTTGGGGAACTGTTCCGCCAAAAAGGTAATGATGGCGAGCGATTCGGTCAATACGGTATCGCCGAATTTGAGTGCGGGGACTTGGGCTTGTGGATTGATGGCGAGATATTCGGCGGACTGAATCTGTGCGCCGAATTGGATGGGGACGACGGTGTATTCCGCGCCGCATTCTTTCAGCATCCATGCGACGTATGTGCCGCGTGAAAGGGGATGGGTGTAGAGCATGATGTTTTGCATGTCTTTTCCTTTTGCGTTGTGAATGTTTTTGGCGAAACCCGTACAGTAGGTTTCAGACGACCTTTCGGTTCTAATAATCTTGATTTATGCCACCGGCGGCATTTGGGCGGCGGTTTCCAGCATCCATGCCGTGGTTTCGGCGAAAGCGGGGCGGGCGAGATGTTTGGCGGCGTAGCGTTGCAATACGTCGGATTCATCGGCGGGCAACACTTTCCAATTTTGCGTTAAGTGCAGAATCAGCGCGGAGCAGTACAAATCCATCGCGGTAAAGCTGTTGCCGACGATGTAGTCGCGGTTTTTCAAGTGTTCGCGCAATGTGTTCCATGCGGTATCGAAATCGCCGTAACCGATTTGGCGGCGGCATTCGGGCGTATCGACGGGCAGGTTGTGCAGTTTGTTGAAGGCTGCGTATTCGAGGTGCATCAATATGCACATCCAGCGGTAGTATTCGCCGCGCTCCAACGTACCTGCGGCGGGGATAAGGTGTTTGTCGGGGAATTGTTCTGCCAAAAAGGTAATGATGGCGGTCGATTCGGTCAGTACGGCATCACCGAATTTCAGTGCGGGGACTTGCCCTTGTGGATTGATGGCGAGATATTCGGCGGATTTCATTTGCGCGCCGAACTGGACGGGTACGACGGTGTATTCCGCGCCGCATTCTTTGAGCATCCATACGACGTATCTGCCGCGTGAAAAGGGATGGGTATAGAGCGTGATATTGTGCATGTCTTTTCCTTTTGCACGATGAATGGTTTTGGCAAAACCCACAGCGGGTTTTCAGACGACCTCATCAATAGGCGATGCTTTTTGCCGCTTCGTTCAAACCGTTTTCCAAAGATTCCAACATGGCGGTATAGCCGTCGCCTTGTTGCGGGGTGGTAACGTCAAACGGTTTGTTGCGTCCGTCCGGCCATAAGGCGTAGCCGCTGACGGTAGTTTGCCCCTGATAGCTGCCTTGGAAGGCTTCAACATAGATTTTCAGAGTTTGGCTGCTTTGGCTGCGTGAGGCGGGAACGAAAGTATGGCGCGGGTTGAGGCGGTTGAGTTTGTTGCTGAGGTTTGCCGCCAACGCGCCGTCGAGCGGTGCCGCCCAAAGGTGGTTCTTCGCCAGATTCACATGATACGCGTCGGTTTGGTAAACGAGGCCGCCGTTGGCAAGCGGTTCGGCAAGGTTGACTTTGACCGCTATTTCACTGCCTTGAGCCGCCGGCCGGATGTATTGGCTGTCGGGCAGGACGAAATATTGCGGGCTTTGCGCGGTGCCGCAGGCGGCAAGCGTCAGGGCGGCGGCAATGGGGAAGAGGCGCATTATCGGCTTCCTTTCGGGATGGGGTCTTTGCTGCTGCTGTTGAAAATCAGCGCATTGGGTTTTTCTTTCAAAGTATTAATGACGGGCTGTACGTCTCTGAGGGTTTTGTCCAAACTTTGCAGGGTATTTTGCACGTCGCCGTAGATGGGTGATTGCGGCGATACGCCTTGCAGGGTCTGGCGCAATTCTTTCAGGGTTTGGTTCAGCTCGTTGGGGATGTTTTGCGTTTGTGGTTTGCCGACCAGTTTGTCAATGGAGCTTAGGGCGGCATTGGCAGATTTGAGGGTGGATTTGAGTTCGGCAAGCGAGCCGTTCAACCCGGCAACGGTTTTATCCAACGGCAGATTGTTGAATTTCTCTAACAAATCCGCCACTTTTGCCTGCAAATCATCCAAACCGCCGCCTTGTGTGGCAATGACGGTATCGCCTGCGTAAACGGTGTGCGGTCGCAGCTTGGGCGAAGACGAAGGCTGGTCGGTCAATTCGACCATTTTGCTGCCGGTAATCAAATTGTTGCTGGAAATGGTGGCGGTCAGACCTTTACCCAAAGCGGCTTGGAATTGTTGTTTCCAATGCTCTTTGCTTTGTTCGTCGGCATTGATTTCCATGCGCGACGGCTCGATGCGGATGCGCACGGGAATCCAGCCGTTTTCAAACAGATGCAGGCTGTCGTTACGGTCGAAATAGGGAACGTCGGAAACCACGCCGACATTCAGTCCTTTATATTCGACGGGCGAACCGGCGGTCAGACCGCGCACGGACTGTTTGAAAAACGCGGTGTAATACAACGAACGGTCATCGGGCAGGTTTGCCACTTCGCTGCGGCTGTCGTAAAGCGTAAAACTGTCTTCGCTTTTCACATTTTTGCTGTTTTTGGTTTTCGGCGAATCAAACGAAATCGCGCCGGAAAGCAACGCAGGCAGGGGAGCGGAATTGAGTTTCACGCCGCTGCCTGTGGTTTCGATATTGATGCCGCTCTCCAGCCAAAAGCGGCTTTCCGAATTAATCAGTTTGTCGTTCGGGCTTTGGATGAAGATGGTGTAATGCACGGTTTGGTCGGCAGGCTCGAAATGCGCGCTTTCTACCTGTCCGACCATAAAGTTTTCATAAAGTACGGGGCTGCTGACGTTGAGGATTTTGTCGTTTTGACCGACCAGCTTCAGGCGCAGGCCGCTTTGCCCGATGGCGGCAATCGGCGGGATGTCCTGTACTTCAAATACGTCCTTCGTTTCATTGCTTTTGCCCGGCGTAAACGCGATATACGAACCGGACAGGAGTGTGCTCAAACCGGTTACGCCGCTTTGGTCGATGCGTGGTTTCACCACCCAAAACTGCGTATCGCTGCGGATGAGGTCTTTCGCATCGGCGTTAAGCTGGGCGGTAACTTCCACGCCTTTTTGGTCGTCGCGCAGCTTGATGCGGGTAACGTGTCCGACATCGACGTTCAATACTTTAATTACCGTATTGTTGACTTCAATGCCTTCCGCGCTGTCCATCAAAAGCGTGACGACCGGACCTCGGTTGCGGATGTCCTTTACCAGCAGCCAGCCGCCCGCAATCAGCGCAATCAGCGGAATCAGCCACACGATAGACGTGAAGACATTGGTTTTTTTGACGCGCGCGGGTGCGCGATGCGTTTGAGAAGAATCGTGTTTTTTCATTGTTTCTGGTTATCGTCGGAATCGGGGTCGTCTGAAAGCTGCTGCTGCCTGTCCCAAATCAGGCGGGGGTCGAAATAATAGGCAGACAGCATGGTCAATACCACCACCAGGCAGAAATAAACCGCCGCCCCGCCGGGGACAACGCGCGCCATGTTGGTGTGGAACGAACTCATCAAAATAATAATTACAAAAATATCAATCATCGACCAGCGGCCGATGGATTCGGTAATCCGGTAAAGCACCGACATTTTCGGCGCGCTCATCGGCGGTTTGAAATAAGCAGACGCAATCAAAACCGCCATCGCGATAATTTTCAACACAGGCACCAAAATACTCGCGCTGAAAATAATTACCGCAATCAGCCTGTCGCCGTCGTTCCACATATACACAATGCCGTTGAAAATCGTATTGACTTCCAGCGCGGTAGGGTTCGACGAAATCATAATCGGCAGAATATTCGCGGGGAAATACAGGATAAACGCCGCAATCAAAAACGCCAGCGAAATGCTCAGGCTTTTCGGGCGGCGGCGGTATAAATCCGCACCGCAGACCTCGCAAGGCTGCTCGTCTTTATCGCGGAAATACAGGCAGCGGCTGCAACAGGTTTTGTCTTCGGATGCCGTTTGCACCGCGTCCCCGCCCGTCAGCCTGTGGATTTTATAATAAACCCAATGCTGAGGAATCGAGACCGAAGTCCGAATCAGCATGACCGACAGCGCAAACATCAAATAAAATGCCGAGCCGAATTCAACCTCCGCCACAGACGAGAGCTTGATATACGCCACCAAAGTGGAAATAAAGAACACATCCACCATAATCGCATGACGCAGTCTGACCAAAACCCGCGTCGCAAACCGCAGCGCAGGATATGCCCGCTCGCGCACCAACGCGGTATAAACGTACAAACAAAGCAACAAAAACAATACTGGCGCACCGAAAGTGAGGACGAACATCACTTCCGCCAGAAAGCCGTAATCCTGATAAATCAAAAGCCGCATCATTTCAGGCAGCGACAGGACGGATGTTACGCCGAAGAGTTCCACGCGGATATAAACCATGCTGTACGCAAACGCCATCAAAATCAGCGAAGTCGTCGCGTAAGCCAGCGGCGCAACATAAGGATTGTTTTCCACCTCGACCACTTCATGATTGCACACCGGACAATGCGCTTCCTGCCCCTGCCGCAGGCGCGGAATATCCATGCGGTTGCCGCAGTCCGGACAATCCACCGTATGCGCCGGCAGCGATGCGTCGGGCAGGTAGGATTTATAACGCCACCAGCGCGTATAGCTAGGAATCGGTTTCATGGAGGAGGGAAGAGGTCAAAGAGGCAGGTATTATAAAGGAAAACATAGGGATAGCCCAAATTGCTTACATATGGGGGAGACAGTGTCTGGAAAATAAATTATGACTATGTGAATAGTATTGTTTGCAATCAATTCGGGGTCGTCTGAAACGCTTTCAGACGACCCCTTGCCATATTTGTTGCAAATATGGGAAAACAACAGATTTATGTAAATAATAGCAAGTTAAATTCTTGATGATGTAATAGAAATGATATATATTCCTAAATTGTTTTGTAATATGACAGATTTCATTTGTTCATTCGTAAACGACTCAGTACCTAAATATCTTAAAAATCATAAATTTCCATTCTCAAACACAGATTTTCCATCACTTATTTTTTATTGATTCGGGCAGCCTTCATTTGAGGTCGTCTGAAAAACCTGCTGTACAGGTTTCGTCAAAACCGTCAATTAAATTTTGTAGATCATCAAAGGATATTCACATGAGCGAAACACAAGAGCTGACCTTTGCCAAACGGCTGAAAGAGCAAACCGCCACCATTCACGACAGCGTGGACAATTTGGTTATGTCTGTCGAGCCGTTTACCAACAAAGAGAACTACATCAAATTCTTGAAGCTGCAATCCGTGTTCCACAAAGCGGTCGATCATATCTATAAAGACCCCGAGTTGAACAAAGCCATTCCCGAGCTGGAATACATGGCGCGTTACGACGCGGTAACGCAGGATTTAGCGGATTTGGGCGACAAGCCTTACGAATACGGCAAACCGCTGCCGCACGAAACCGGCAATAAAGCCATCGGCTGGCTGTATTGCGCCGAAGGTTCCAATTTGGGCGCGGCATTTTTGTTTAAACATGCGCAAAAGCTGGATTACAACGGCGAACACGGTGCGCGCCACCTCGCTCCCCATCCGAACGGACGCGGCAAACATTGGCGTGCCTTTGTCGAACATTTGAATGCTTTAGGCTTAAGCCCCGAAGCCGAAGCCGAGGCAATTCAAGGTGCAAAAGATGCGTTTGCGTTCTACAAAGTCGTTCTGCGCGAAACCTTCGGCCTGCCTGAAGGCGCGGAAGCTCCGGAAGGCTTTGTTCCGCACCGCCACTAAATGCAGATTATTGATAGTCCAGCGATATGTTTTCCGGCGCAATATTTTGCGCCGGAAAACAGTTGAAGTCCGAAATATCAACCCCTTACATATGGTATGGGTAAGGAAGGCCGCTTTTATCCGGTTTCCGTTTCCGTATTTAAAAATTTATTGGCCATCCGTTACAGGGATTTATATTCGTCATTGCTTTCAATAGAAATATAAATGATTATCAAAAATTTTCATTGTTGAATTAAGCTGAATATTGGTCAATTTTATTGTTTCTGAGGTTTTGAACCATGAAATCATCACACATACTCCCTATTGCCGCCCTTGTCGGCAGTATTTTCGGCAATCCCGTGTTTGCGGCGGATAATGCTGCGCAATCAACGGCTGCCGAGCCCATGCAAGCCGAACTGAAACAGGTAACGGTAAAAGGGCATCGCAACGCGCCCGCCGCCGTGGAACGGGTCAACCTCGGCCGTATCCAACAGGAAATGATACGCGACAACAAAGACTTGGTGCGCTATTCCACCGATGTCGGTCTGAGCGACAGCGGCCGCCATCAAAAAGGCTTTGCCATTCGTGGCGTGGAAGGCAACCGTGTCGGCGTCAGTATTGACGGCGTGAGCCTGCCTGATTCGGAAGAAAACTCACTGTATGCCCGTTACGGCAATTTCAACAGTTCGCGCTTGTCCATCGACCCTGAACTGGTGCGCAACATTGACATCGTGAAAGGGGCGGACTCTTTCAATACCGGCAGCGGCGCCTTGGGCGGCGGTGTGAATTACCAAACCCTGCAAGGACGTGATTTGCTGCTGCCGGAGCGGCAGTTCGGCGTGATGATGAAAAACGGTTACAGCAGCCGCAACCGCGAATGGACGAACACAGTCGGCTTCGGCATGGATAACGGCAGCGTCGATGCAGCCTTGCTGTATTCACAACGGCGCGGCCATGAAACCGAAAGCGCGGGCAACCGCGGCTATGCGGTGGAAGGCAAGGGCAGCGGCACGAATATCCGCGGTTCGGCACGCGGCATTCCTGATCCGTCCAAACACAAATACCACAGCTTCTTGGCCAAAATCGGTTATCAGATTAATGAGAACCACCGTATCGGCGCATCGCTCAACGGCCAGCAGGGGCACAATTACACGGTTGAAGAGTCTTATAACCTGACCGATTCTTCCTGGCGCGAAGCCGACGATGTAAACAAACGGCGCAATGCCAACCTGTTTTACGAATGGACGCCTGATTCAAATTGGTTGTCGTTGTTGAAGGCAGACTTCGATTATCAGAAAACCAAAGTGGCGGCGGTTAACAACAAAGGCTCGTTCCCGATGGATTATTCCACCTGGACGCGCAACTACAATCAGAAGGATTTGGACGAAATATACAACCGCAGCATGGACACCCGCTTCAAACGCATCACCCTGCGTTTGGACAGCCAGCCGCTACAACTGGGCGGGCAGCACCGCCTGTCGTTCAAGGCCTTTGCCAGCCAACGTGATTTTGAAAACTTAAACCGCGACGACTACTACTTCAGCGGCCGTGTTTCCCGCACTACTAGCACGATTCAGCATCCGGTGAAAACCACCAACTACGGCTTTTCGCTATCCGACCAAATCCAATGGAACAACGTGTTTTCAAGTCGCGCGGGCATCCGTTACGACCACACCAAAATGACGCCGCAGCAACTGAATGCCGACTGTCATGCCTGCGACAAAACCCCGCCCGCACCCAATACTTACAGCGGCTGGAGCGGTTTCGCCGGTTTGGCGGCGCAACTGAATCAGGCTTGGCGTGTCGGTTACGACATCACTTCCGGCTACCGCGTCCCCAATGCGTCCGAAGTGTATTTCACCTACAACCACGGTTCGGGTAATTGGCTGCCTAATCCCAACCTGAAAGCCGAGCGCAGCACCACCCACACCCTCTCCCTGCAAGGACGCGGCGAAAAAGGTACGCTGGATGCCAACCTGTATCAAAGCAACTACCGCAATTTCCTGTCTGAAGAGCAGAAACTGACCGCCAGCGGCGAACCCGGCTGCACCCAGATGGATTATTACTACGGTCTGTGCAGCGCCCCCTACACCGAAAAACTGGATTGGCAGATGCAGAATATCGACAAGGCAAGGGTTCGCGGTCTTGAGCTGACAGGTCGTCTGAATTTGGACAAAGTAGTCTCTTTTGTCCCTGAAGGCTGGAAGCTGTTTGGTTCCGTGGGTTACGCGAAAAGCAAGCTGTCGGGCGACAACAGCCTGCTGTCCACCCAGCCGCTGAAAGTGATTGCCGGTATCGACTATGAAAGTCCGAGCGAAAAATGGGGCGTGTTCTCCCGCCTGACCTATTTGGGCGCGAAAAAGGCGAAAGATGCGCAATACACCGTTTATGAAGACAACGGCTGGGGTACGCCTTTGCAGAAAAAAGTGCAGGATTACCCGTGGCTGAACAAATCGGCTTATGTGTTCGATATGTACGGCTTCTACAAACCGGTGAAAAACCTGACCCTGCGTGCGGGCGTGTACAACTTGTTCAACCGCAAAGACACCACTTGGGATTCCCTGCGCGGTTTGTACAGTTACAGCACCACCAACGGGGTCGACCGCGACGGCAAAGGCTTGGACCGCTACCGCGCGCCCGGTCGCAACTACGCCGTATCACTGGAATGGAAGTTCTAAGCTAATTTTTGATTGAAGAAACGGAAACAAACCGCCCGAATGTCCTGTTTGGCAGAACATTCGGGCGGTTTTATTATCCGTCTGTTTAAAGTTTGCCGTCTTGTCCCATTCTTATAGTGGATTAACTTTAAACCAGTACGGCGTTGCCTCGCCTTAGCTCAAAGAG
>ERZ1674236.255-NODE-255-length-12254-cov-27.928109_pt1 | contig 12254 bp, 8 predicted proteins | sample MGYA00581210_ERZ1674236 | MGnify/ENA primary metagenome ERZ1674236 (study PRJEB41354, sample SAMEA4873328) | human saliva metagenome | biome: human-associated habitat [ENVO:00009003]; feature: mouth environment [ENVO:08000002]; material: saliva material...
GTTCCAACCACTGATGCCTTAGTGTTGCACTTGAAATCCGAATCCAAGGACCTTTCATTTACTTACACAATCCCAACCTTATCACTCAGCCCAGTTTTTCTTCTTACTGGTTTTGCCTATACCCGGATTGAAACTGTTGGTCGGGTCGAGTTTGCGGTAGAACTGTTTGAGCGCGGGTTTCGCTTCGTATAAATGACCGACGTTGTGCTCGGCGGGATATTGCGCGCCGCGTTGGTCTAAGAGATGGAGCATTTCGTGTTCCAATGCCATGCAGTCGTTGCCTTTTTTGATAATGTAATCCTGATGGAAAACGTGGCACATGAAATGTCCGTAGTAGAGTTTGTGGATGATTTTATTGTCGATTTCCGAAGGCAGTTTTTCAAACCAATCGCGGTCGTCGCGGCGCAGGGCGATGTCCAGCGCAACCAAGTCTTCCACTTCGTCATCATGCACGGCGCGATAGCGGATGGCGGCGGAAGCGACGGCAAAGCGGTGCAGCATGGCGGCTTGGGTTTCTTCGGCGTTGCATTCAAAAAACGCGCCGCCGTGGTGCGCAAAATACTCTTTCAGGAACGCGCGCGCTTCATCGACGCCTTTTCCGCCCATTTTCAGAATCAGATGGTGTTCGTATTTGTCGCGGTAATCGCGCATGGATTTGGGCAGGTGGTCGGGCAAGTATTTGCTGACGAACTGCATGACCTTGTCGGAAAAATGTTTGGGCAGAAAGCTGACTTTTTTGCTGAAGCGGTCAACTTTGGCTTTAAAATCAAATAATTTCGGCAGTTGATGCGTGCCGAATTTTTTGATGACGTAGAACGTGTCTTTGCCGTACACGTCAGCAATATCAAAAGCATGACGGTGGATGTATTCGCCGGAAACGGGCAGGCTTTCAAATTCGCCCAAGGCGGCGCGGCGGATGTCGGTCAGTTCATTAATATCGTTGGTGCCGATGTAGAACACGGCGGTTTGTTTCTCTTGCGGGAAGGTGTCCAAACGGACGGCAAAAACCATCAGTTTGCCCGCGCAGCCGGACGCTTCGTAATGACGCGCCGGGTCGGCATTGAAACGCGCGGCGGTCGGCTCGTCAACTCGGCGAACATGGTCGCAATAGGCGTGGTCGTGTCCTTTGCCCGCATCTTGCGTGATGTCTTTTCTCTGATAATGATGGCCTTGAAGATTGGTCAGGATTTCTTCAGGCGTCTCGCCCAAATCTATGCCCAAATGGTTGACCAGTTCCAGTTTGCCCTCTTCGTTGATTTGGGCGAACAGCGCCATTTCCGTGTAAGCCGGGCCGCGCTGCACCAATGCGCCGCCGGAATTGTTGCACACGCCGCCCAAGACGGATGCGCCAATACATGAAGAGCCGATAACCGAATGCGGTTCGCGCCCCAAAGGTTTCAGCAGCAATTCGAGTTGATTTAGGGTCGAACCGGGTAAGCAGACGACTTGTTCGTTGTTGTTGATGGTTTGGATGATGTTCATCCGCATGGTGTTTACAATCACGATGTCGCGGTCGTAATCGTTGCCGTCGGGGGTCGAACCGCCTGTCAAACCGGTATTCGCCGCCTGCGTAATCACAATCACGTCCGCTTCAACGCAGGCCTGCAAAATTTTCCACATTTCCAGAATGGTTCCGGGGCGCACCACCGCCAACGCCCTACCCTCGCCGAAACGGTAGCCTTGGCGGTATTGTTCGGTTTTCGCGGGGGCGGTGATGATGTATTTTTCGCCGACGGTTTGAGTCAGGCTGCTGATTAATTGCGAGGCGTTCATGATGCGCTCCTTAGGGCTGGTTTTATTGGATTAAAATAGTGATTGTAGTAACGCGACACGGCAAAGTAAAGGTCGTCTGAATACGGTCCGGCAAGGAATACTGCAAACCATCCACATCATCCGTCCACACGCCCTACCCCTGAATTGGCCATTTTCCCCGCTATACACAATTTTTTTGCCGAACGGTGTGAACAGCCTGTGAATAAGTTCTATTACCTTTTGATAATCAAACAAAAAAATACAATGCTTAAAAAATAGGCAGTTTGTCGGTTTAGTCACATACCGTGTTTGCCTTTGTGTGTGCAGTCTGTGGAAAAGTCAGCTAACTTATTCTATTCTCAACCAAAATATTCAATGATTAAAAATTAGGCAATACGGCGTATAATCCGATTGATCAAACACACCCACTCAAAAATCCCGATTTTCAAAAAAAGGAAAAGGAATGCACACCCTTTCGGAACAAGTCCGCTTAAATGAGGCGCGCAAAAAGTTGGCAAAAAGCAGGCGTTGGGCGACGGGCTTGCTGCTTGCGGCGTGCGTGCTGTTTGCAGCCTCCGCCGTTTATGTGCGCCAATATCCTTGGTTGGGATTTGTCAAAGCGTTTGCCGAAGCGGCGATGGTGGGTGCGCTGGCGGACTGGTTTGCCGTAACCGCGCTTTTCAGACGACCCCTCGGCCTGCCGATTCCCCATACCGCGATTTTGCCGCGCAATCAGGCGCGTATCGGCGATGAATTGGGGCGGTTTATCGAACACAATTTTTTGCAGGGCAAACCCATCGCCATGCGTATTTATCAAGCGCAGCCCAGCGATAAATTATTGAAATGGCTGGACAGCGAAGACGTGAAATCGCACTGGCTGCCGTGGCTTTCCAAGCAGATTCCGACCCTGCTTGCCATCGCCAAACCGGAACAAACGGCGCGTTTTACGGCGATGCTGCTGGAAGAACGTTACAGCGGCGGACAAATCGGCAACGCGCTTGCCGACGGTTTGCGGCTGCTGAAAGCGCAAGGGATGCACGAAAAAGCGTTTGAAAGCCTGCTCCGTCAGATTCGGCGTTGGCTGAAAACGCCGGAAACCCGTGAAATGCTGGAGCAGAACCTGCGCGAATGGGCGGCGAAAATCGAAGGCGGCAATCCCGGAACTTGGGACAGGCTTAAAGCGGCGGTGAAATCGACCTTGGTGGAGAAAGTCGATGATTGGGCGGCAGAAAAAGCGTTGGCATGGATAGACGGCTATTTGGCGACTGCGGACAAGCAGGATAACGCGCTGCGCCGACAATTCTTGGTGCAATACGACGAACTGACCGAACGCCTGAGCACATCGCGCCTGTGGCACCGCCGCCTGGACAAATTCAAAAAACAGCTCGCGCAATCGCCCGCCCTGCAACGTCAAATCATGACCTTATGGCGCGGCATTCTGGACTGGGCGCGGGAAGATGTGGAAAAACAAGACTCTTTGTGCCAAGCGCAACTGGAAAAGCTGCTGAACCATATGCGTTCGCAAGCTCAGGCATACCCGCAATTTATGCGTCGGGCGGATGTGCGGATTTCGCTTTTGGTTCGGGATTTTGTGATGCGTTATAAAGATAAGGCCGCTTTGTTCGTCGCGGACAAAGTCAAAGGCTGGGACAGCCGCCTGATGGTGGAAAAACTGGAATTGAGCGTGGGCAAGGATTTGCAATATATCCGTATCAACGGCACGCTTGTCGGCGGACTGGTCGGGCTGGTGATTTATACGGTATCGCTGTGGCTGGCAGGATAGTATGCAAAGGGGTCGTCTGAAAAGCCAAACGGCGCAAAAAGCAAGCGGCATTTTATCCCTACTTCGTCCGTTTATGTCGATTGAAGCTGCTGTTTTCAGACGACCCCTTGCCTTTTCCGACTGTAAAATATCAATAACGCCATGTGCCTAATTTGATAAAATTACGGACCGATTTTTTGTGCCTGCCTGCTAAGGATGGTCTGTAAAACAGGTCGTCTGAAAATTTCCCGGCCGCTTTTGACGGCTTGAATGTGAATTTCGCAGACGGATATGGACGGCAACTTCAAGCCCATTACGCCGTTCAGACGACCCCTATTGCCGTTCAGACGACCCCTATTTAAGATTGATATGTATAAGTTCCTCCCTATTGTCCACGTTTTGTCCAGACTGGGGCTGCTGTTTTCCATGGTGCTCGCAGTACCGACGCTGATGTCGTATTTTTTTCTGGACAACGCGTTTCCGGCGTTTGCCTACACGGCTTTGGCAACGACGCTGACTTCTTGCGCGGTTTGGTTGATGACCTTCCATTTTCGCCGCGAGCTGCGTCCGCGCGACGGGTTTACGTTGGTTTTGATGTTGTGGCTGGCGTTTGCGCTGGTGGCGGCGATGCCGATCTATATTCACATTCCGGGCATCAGTTTTACCGATGCGTTTTTTGAGGCAATGTCCGGACTGACGACGACGGGCGCGACGGTCATGACGAGCTTGGACACGCTGGCTCCGTCGGTGAATTTTTGGCGGCATATGCTCAACTGGCTGGGCGGCATGGGTATCATCGTGCTGGCGGTTGCGATTCTGCCGATGCTGGGCGTGGGCGGAACGCAGCTCTTCAAGGCTGAAATTCCGGGGATGGACAAGGAAAGCAAGATGGCGCCGCGCATTTCGCAGGTGGCAAAAAAGCTTTGGTTCTTCTACACGATGACGACGGCGGCGGCTTTTCTGACACTGCATTTTGCGGGGATGAGCTGGTTTGACGCGCTTTGCCACGCGATGTCGGCGGTGTCGCTAGGCGGTTTTTCGACACACGATGCCAGCATCGCTTATTTTGATTCGCTGACCGTCGAATGGGCGATCATGTTTTTTACGCTTTGGGGCGGTGTGAATTTCGCTACGCATTTCACGGCGCTGACACGGCGTTCGCTCAAATCTTATTGGCAGGACGAGGAATGCCGCGTACTGCTGGTGCTGCTGGCGGGCAGTATTTTGATGTCGGCGGTGTATCTGTGGCAGAAAGATTTTTATGCAACCTTTGGGGATTCGCTGCGTTTTGTCAGCTTCAACTTTGTCTCCATCGGGCTGGCAAGCGGTTTTTCCAACACGGATTTTGCGCAATGGCCGCTGATCGTGTCGCTGTGGATGTTTTTCCTGTCCAACCTGTTGGCAAGCTCAGGCTCTATGGGCGGCGGCATTAAAAACGTGCGGGCGTTGGTCTTGTTCAAATTCAGCCTGCGCGAGATGATGATTCTGCTGCACCCGAAAGCGGTACGTACGGTCAAGGTCAACGGACGCATGATTCCCGACCGCATGGCGCTGACGGTGATGGCGTTTATTTCGATTTATTTCATGACGACGATTGTGTTCAGCTTTTTGCTGATGGCAAGCGGGATGGAATTTATCTCCGCCTTCACCGCCGTCATCGCGTGTATTACCAATGCAGGTCCGGGCTTGGGCGAGGTCGGACCGGCGGGCAGCTATGCGGTATTGAGCGATGTGCAGAAATGGCTGTGTTCTGCCGTGATGCTGCTGGGCCGCTTGGAGATTTTTACGGTGTTGATTTTGTTGACACCGGCTTATTGGAAAAAATAAAGACAGGTCGTCTGAAAACGGATTTTGGGTTTTCAGACGACCTTTTTGTTATCAGGTTTGCCGCATTCTGACGGATGCGTGCAAAGCGGCAAGCCTTGAAAAGGAGCGGCTCTGCGTTAAACTGCAAGAGCAAAACAAGCAACGCAAAGGAAAATACGATGGATATCCTTACCCGCCTTCAAAACTTGCCGTCGAGCAAGTTTCATTACAGACTTTTGGTGCTGGTCGGTATCGGCTGGCTGTTTGACGCGATGGATACCGGGCTGGTGTCGTTCATCCTGCCCGAGCTGGGCAAAGACTGGTCGCTTGCGCCTGCGCAATTGGGCTGGATTGTCAGCATCTCCTTTGTCGGCATGGCATTGGGCGCGGTCATCAGCGGCTGGTTCGCCGACCACTTCGGCAGGAAAACCGTATTTGCCGGGACGATGGCGGTGTATAGCGTGGCGACGGGTTTATGCGCGTTTGCACCCAACCTGTCCGCACTTTTATTTTTCCGCTTCTTTGTCGGCGTAGGATTGGGCGGACAGCTCCCCGTCGCGGTGTCCTTAGTCAGCGAATACGCCCCGCCGAAAGTACGCGGACGCTTTATCGTGTTGCTGGAAAGTTTTTGGGGCCTGGGCTGGCTTGCCGCAGCACTCGCTTCCTATTTCTTTATCCCAAAATTCGGCTGGCACAGCGCGTTTTTAATCGGCGCACTACCGATTTTGTATATCCCGCTGGTGTTGAAATTCATCCCCGAATCCGTACCCTACCTGCTCTCGCAAGGCAAAACGGACGAAGCACACCGGCTGGTCAGCCGCTTGGAAGAGGAAGCGGGGATTACGCCCGCCGCAACCGCCATCGCACCGCCGCAACAGGAAAAACAGCGCATCCGTTTTATGCAACTATGGCAACAGCCTTTCGCACGGCGCACGCTGATGCTGTGGCTGGTTTGGTTCGGCATCGTCTTTTCCTATTACGGCATTTTTACTTGGCTGCCGAAACTCTTGGTCGAACAAGGCAATACGGTGGTTAAAACCTTTGAATATGTACTGGTGATGATAGTCGCGCAACTGCCCGGCTACATCGCGGCGGCGGCATTGGTGGAGAAAATCGGGCGCAAAGCGACTTTGGCGGGCTTTCTCGCCGCCTGCGCCGTCTGCGCGTGGTTTTTCGGGCAAAGCAGTAGCGCCGCCGAAGTCATGGCATGGGGCAGCCTGATGTCGTTCTTCAACCTCGGCGCATGGGGCGTTTTATACACCTACACGCCCGAACTCTACCCTCTCCGCTTCCGGGCCTTCGCCTCCGGCTGGGCGGGCGCAATCGGGCGCATCGGCGGCATCCTCGCGCCTATGGTGGTCGCCAAAATGGTCGGTGACAGCAGCGGATTCGGCAATATTTTCATGATGTTCGCCGGCGTGATGATGCTGATTGTATTGGTGATTTTGGCTTTAGGCGAAGAAACCAAAGGCAGGACGCTGGAAGACATCAGCGGGTAAATGCCGTTTTGCCCGTTGATGAATGATGTATAGCAAACATACTTAACTTTAAATACAGCATGTCATCAAATTCCGTCATTCCCGCGCAGGCGGGAATCCATCGTAAAACTTAAGAAACCCTAATTTGAAAAACAGTTTCTGAAATTCAAAAATGGATTCCCGCCTACGCGGGAATGACGGGGTCGGAAGCCCTGAAGTATCGAAAGTTAATTATGTTTGCTATAAAAGGCTGTCTGAATGGTTTTCAGACGGCCTTTATCTTTAAACAACCGAAAAACGGCGTGATTTCTTCGACGGTTTCAATAAACAGCCCTGCCTCGGCAAGCAATTTTTCCAGTTCGGCGAGGGAGCGGAAGCGGTATTCCGGCGGAGTGTTTTCCTGCATTTCCCGCCAAGTGTAGACGTGGTTTTCAAGCAGATAGGGTTTGATTTGCCGTTCGTAAACCTCGTGCGGGACGGTGTGTTCCAGCAGATAACGGTACACGCGGTCAAACTTGGCCGCATCCTGTCCGGCGTCAAACAGTATCAGCTCGTCCGCCATCAGCCACTCTCCGTCAGGCTTCAAGAGACGGCGTATGGTTTTCAAGGCCTGCGGCAGTCTGTCCGGCGGGATTTGGTGCAGGAACAGGGAAGTCAGTACCGTATCGGCGGCATACCTAGGCAAGTCTTCCTGCCCGATTTCACCCTCTACCAACCTGATTTCCGAATGCCCCGCCCAAGTCTGTCGGGCGGCGGCCAAGTTGGCTGCATCCGCGTCGATTCCGACAATATCCGCGTATTGTCCAACAAACGGCGCAAACGATTTTCCCGTACCGCAGCCCAAGTCTGCCAGGCTGCCACCTTTGCGGGACGACAGGCGGTACAGCGTCTGCGCCAGCAGCGGGGTCGATTCGAAGGTATCGCGCCCGTCGGGCATGATTGTGCGTTCCACATAGCGGGACAGGGTTTGCGTCCATTGTTGTGCCTGGCTGTCCATGACCGGCTCCTTAAAAAAACGGATAGACTTTGGTTTCAGGCCGTCTGAAAAGACGTCCTACTCCGCCCAAATTACCGTTTCCGACGCATCGCGGCGCGGTTTCGGGTTAATGTCGCGCACACGGTAGCCGAAGGTTGCGGCGACGGATAAGCCGTAATGTTCAGGGTCGAGCAATCCGGCTTCGGCAAGGATGTTTTCCACTGCGGCATATTCCATGCCTTCGATGGCGCAGGAATCGATGCCGAGCATCGCCGCGCCGGTAAGCATATTGCCCAGCGCGATGTAGGTTTGCTTGCCCAGTCAAACAGGGCGCGTTCGTCGTCGGCGATGGGCATATCGTGGGTTTGGAAACGGCGGTAACGTTCAAATGCGCCCGCCCGTTCTTCGGCGGTCAGACCGCGTCTGTCCATCAATTCTTCAAAAGCGGGGCTGTCGTAGCGGGCGTGTTTTCGAGCCAACAGGAAAACGACGTGGCTGGCATCCGAAATGGAAGCCTGCATCCCCCAGGCGAAGGGTTTGATTTTTTCGCGCAATGCCGTGTTCTGCACGACCACAAACTGCCACGGCTCGCAGCCGACGGAGCTGGGCGAGAGCCGCCCGAAATCAAGAATAGCGGCAAAATCTTCGGCACTGATTTTGCGCGCAGGGTCGTAGTAGCGGACGGAAACGCGGCGTTTGAAAACTTCGAGGGCTTGTTCGCGGGTCAGTATCATGATGATTCCTTTGATTGAGTATGGAAGGGGCTTCCTTTCGGACAATCAGAATGGTCAAACGTTCGCAAAGATTGCAACACCAGCGGCAGCGGAACCGTTTGACGGTTGTGTGCAGAAAGGTAGGCGGCGTTAATCAGCCCCAGTGATTTCAAGCCTTCGCGCCCATCGACAATAGGCTCGGCTTTGCCGCGCAATACATCGACAACGTTCTGATAATACAGCGGATGTCCGAAACCGTACACCGACGTGGTTTCGTAATTGGCGGTTTTGACCTGCTCGTCGTAATCGCGCTCGTCGGCAAAATTCCATTCCTGAATTTCGTTTACCGCCATGCCGCCGATGCGTACCGTGCCGGTTTCGCCCAAAATGGTAATCGAGCCTTCGAGGTTTTTCGGATAGGTGCACATGGTTACCGCCATCGAACCGAGCGTGCCGTCGCACCAACGGAGGTTCATCACGCCCGTGTCTTCGGCTTCAATTTTTCGGTGGGTCGCAATCATCGCCTGCACTTCCGCTACCGGGCCGATGAGCCATTCCATCAAATCGACGTAGTGGCTGGCTTGGTTCATGAACGCGCCGCCGTCCATCTTCCAAGTGCCGCGCCAACCGCCCCCTTGATCGTAATACGACTGCGGGCGCGTCCAAAAAACATTCAAATGCACCATATAGATTTTGCCGAAGCGTTGTTCTGCGACCGCGCGTTTGAGCAGTTGCAGCGTGGCGTTGAGGCGGTTTTGTTTTACGACAAACAAGCGTTTGCCCGCCTTATCAGCGGCTTCGACCATGCGCTCACCGTCAGTAAAACAGGTTGCCATCGGTTTTTCGGTGACAACGTGAAAACCCGCTTCCAACGCCTCAACCGCTTGCTCGGGATGCAAACCGGACGGCGTGGTGATGACGATTACGTCGGCATCGGTTTCTGCCAGCATGTCGGTATAGCGGGCATAGCCCTTCGCCCCGGTGCGTTTGACCGCCGCTTCAAGCGCGGCAGGATCGATGTCGCACACGGCAACGAGTTCGCAATCTTCTTGCAATACTTCAAACGAGCCAAAATGGTTGTTGGAAATACGGCCGCAGCCGACTAAGGCGAATTTGATTTTGCGGTTTTGAATGGCTTCAGACATTTTCAGACGACGTATATAGTTATAAAAAACGGAAAAAGATTATAGATAAATCAGCCCTCAACCGATACCTAAAATCATGAAAAATTTGACGGGGCGGCAGGATATGGGTGTGCTTTCCGCCGTCGGTCCTTTCCTTTCAAACTCAGGCTGATATGAAGTTAATTTACAACAAATGCGTATCGTGGTTTATAATCCTATTCTTACGAAACAGGGGTGCTGCCTGATGTTCAGGCGGCTGAGAAATACCCTTTACACCCGATCGGGATAATACCTGCGTGGGGAGTTTTCACGGATTCTGTCTTTCAGACGGCCTTTTTTGATATTGAAGTCGTCTGAAAAAGCAAAACGCTCCTGTTTCTTCTTTTCAAACGAGAAAACAGGAGCATTTTTTATGACTACGCCAAAGAAAACCGCCAAAACTTCCGGCAACGAAGCACGCGAACTTGCCGACTTGAGCGAAGACATCGGCATCCGCTTCAAATATCCGAACTCGGAGCGCGTGTATCTGCAAGGCAGCCGCGGCGACATCCGCGTGCCTTTGCGCGAAATCCGTCAGGACGACACCTACACGGCGCAAGGTACGGAAGCCAACCCGCCGATTCCCGTCTATGACACCAGCGGCGTGTACGGCGATCCGGCGGCACACATCGACCTGAAACAAGGTTTGCCGCACGTCCGCACCGCATGGCTGGACGAACGCGGCGATACCGAAATCCTGCCCAAGCTTTCCAGCGAATACGGCATCGAACGCGCGCACGACCCGCAAACCGCCCATCTGCGCTTCAACCAAATCACCCGCCCGCGCCGCGCGAAAAGCGGCAGCAATGTAACCCAGCTTCACTATGCGCGCCGCGGCATCATCACGCCCGAAATGGAGTTTGCCGCCATACGCGAACGCATGAAGCTGGACGAACTTTTCAGACGACCCGAATACGCCAAGCTCTTGAAACAGCACGCAGGACAAAGTTTTGGCGCGAACATCCCGACCCACCCCGACCAAATCACACCCGAATTCGTGCGCCAAGAAATCGCCGCCGGACGCGCAATCATCCCCGCCAACATCAACCACCCCGAACTCGAACCGATGATTATCGGCCGCAACTTCCGCGTCAAAATTAACGGCAATTTGGGCAATTCCGCCGTAACCTCCAGCCTGACCGAAGAAGTCGAAAAAATGGTGTGGTCGCTGCGTTGGGGCGCAGACACGATTATGGATTTGTCCACAGGCGCGCACATCCACGAGACGCGCGAATGGATTATCCGCAACGCGCCCGTTCCCATCGGCACGGTGCCCATCTATCAGGCTTTGGAAAAAACCGGCGGCATTGCCGAAGATTTGACTTGGGATTTGTTCCGCGACACCTTAATCGAACAGGCGGAACAAGGAGTGGACTATTTCACCATACACGCGGGCGTGTTGCTGCGTTATGTGCCGATGACCGCCAACCGCCTCACCGGCATCGTATCGCGCGGCGGCTCCATCATGGCGAAATGGTGTCTCGCCCACCATCAGGAAAACTTCCTCTACACGCATTTCGACGAAATTTGCGAAATCATGAAAGCCTACGACGTGTCGTTCAGCCTCGGCGACGGCCTGCGCCCCGGCTGCATTGCCGATGCCAACGACGAAGCGCAGTTCGCCGAATTGCACACCTTGGGCGAATTGACCGGCAAAGCATGGAAACACGACGTACAAGTCATGATCGAAGGCCCCGGCCATGTGCCGCTGCAACGCGTCAAAGAAAACATGACCGAAGAGCTGCAACACTGCTTTGAAGCGCCTTTCTACACACTCGGCCCACTCGTTACCGACATCGCCCCCGGCTACGACCACATCACCTCGGGCATAGGCGCGACCAATATCGGCTGGTACGGCACAGCCATGCTCTGCTACGTTACCCCGAAAGAGCATCTCGGCCTGCCCGACAAAGAAGACGTGCGCACCGGCATCATCACCTACAAACTCGCCGCCCACGCCGCCGACCTCGCCAAAGGCTGGCCGGGCGCGCAGTTGCGTGACAACGCCCTGAGCAAGGCGCGTTTCGAGTTCCGCTGGCGCGACCAATTCCGCTTAAGCCTCGACCCCGAACGCGCCGAGAGCTTCCACGACGAAACCCTGCCCGCCGAAGGCGCGAAAATCGCCCACTTCTGCTCGATGTGCGGCCCCAAATTCTGCTCGATGAAAATCACGCAGGAAGTGCGCGACTACGCCGATAAGCAAAAAGCCCAACGGCAGGGCATGGAGGAAAAAGCGGTCGAGTTTGTAAAGAAAGGGGCTGAGATTTACAGTTGATAAAAAGGTCGTCTGAAACCGTATTTATGGTTTTAGACGACCTTCAAAAAGGTACTAAGCAAAATAACCCAAGCATTCCACTTGGTGATATTCAATAAGACATTGTGAATTTTAATTCATAAAAGGGTTAATAGAATAAATATTCAAAATTATTTCATAGTAAATTAGAAATTAAATTTATTTAATTTTAATATATCTTGAATCAAGCCTTTCTAAGAATCTTACTTCTTTCTCTTCACTACAACTAAAGCATAGTAATATCTAATGAACAACCAAGTTTATTTTTTCCCAAATATTCTAATTTCTTTTTTTGAGATAGCAATTTTGGA
>ERZ1674236.264-NODE-264-length-11968-cov-7.491144_pt1 | contig 11968 bp, 12 predicted proteins | sample MGYA00581210_ERZ1674236 | MGnify/ENA primary metagenome ERZ1674236 (study PRJEB41354, sample SAMEA4873328) | human saliva metagenome | biome: human-associated habitat [ENVO:00009003]; feature: mouth environment [ENVO:08000002]; material: saliva material...
TAAAATTCGAAGAACTGCGCTCTGGCCAGCAGTTATAGGGCTCTTCTGAGTTGAGTGTGGGTGACCGGGTGTTGGTCGGGGGTTGCGGGTAGAGGTCAAGGTCCTTGATGATGAACGGTCTTCTACTCCCTATCGTCAAGGACCTCTACAATGCCTCACCTACCTGTTGCTGTTCCCTTTAGCTTGCCCGCTTCAAGCGGTGTGATCTGCTCGTCGACGTGAAGGGCTTCCACCCGATCGCTATCACTCAGCGCGAATGCAGCGTGGTCTTGTAGATCAAGTCTTGCCGCCAGGTGGTGGGGTGCCCTTCGTGCGGGGTGATCACACAAGGGCATGGCACGCTACTGGCAGAGGTCTTTGACGCGCCCTTGAGCCGGGGTCCCGGCAAGGATCCGGTGGCACAAACGCCGCTGGATGCGCCGCAAACGCACCTGCCAGACGGCGACATTCCTGGAGCATAGCGAGAGGTGTGCGCACCCCGGGCACGTTTGGGTGTGCGGGCGATCCGCTGGGCGATCCGACAGTTGCGCTTCGAGGGAGCCATCATTGCGGGATTGGCCCGATAACTGGCAACCACGTGGAACACCGTGTGGTCCCCTATCAAGCCGTGCCTGCACGCATCGGGTTCATCGACGACATCATTCCAGCCGGGATCTAAACGTTACGCGACTTCTTAAATGATTCAGTTCCATAGAAAGTCATTTGCTTCTCGCCCCACCAGGTGAGGAATTTTTGAGCAGATTCGCCATTGTGTTCAATGTCGAATGCGCTGTCGAATGAGGCGATGACTCCGTTGGTTGCTTCGGCAAGAGCTGCTGCAACCAGCCCGTACCCTGTCGACGCAACAGCAGGGCCGGCCATGTTTCGGTATTCATACCAGTAATGATCTTGACGAAGTACCTTTGTTAGCTGCTCGGGTGGCAGTAGATCCTCAAACTCCTCAACAATGCTCCACAGTCCAAGATGTTCTGGTTTTGAGTTGAACGGATAAACGCGATCTTCTTCAGTGATCCGATCATCATCCTCGACAGCGAAACAACCAGGCCAAGAGGTGGAGTCCCACTCGCCGTTAATCCAGTAGCCAAAGCCAAGTTCCATACCAGGTTCCCAGGCCAAACTCTCGTCAACGAAGCGGAGCTGCGAGCCCCCCGCAGAGGGGTAGAACGCCTTGACTTCGATCCGAGAGCCGACTCCGTGCCTGTCAAGGAGCTGCTGGAAAAGCTCCTGTGTGCGGGCGCGCGTCTGCTCCACGAGCGGCATGAAGCTCGTTGTCGGATAGACGTCGATGGTCGTTGACATACCCCAAGTCTACAGCCCGAATGAGCGTGAACACAGGAGGCAATTCCCATGACTGACTCATCTTTTGGGGCTCTTCATAATTGGGGGTGTAGTTGGGGTCTGAATCCTCCTGTTTCGAGGAGTGCTCGGCTCGGCGTTTGAGTGTCCTGCCCAGTGTGACGATCTCCGTGAGGGAGCTAGGGATGCCCGCGTCGCTGAGACAGGCTATTTCGGCTTGCATCAGGGCCTTGCCCGCAATCGTGTCGGGCGCACAGTAGGCGTCGATGATGTTCTGGTAGACGCTCCAGGTGACCTCGAGTGCGACGTGGCAATCGCTGGCGAACAGGTCGAGTATGCGGTGTTGCTGACGCAGCGTGAGTAGGCATGAGCGGGTGTGGAGCATACCGCGGACCTTGTACAGGGCATCCCCGGCAACTACGTGTTCGACGTCCTCCAGTCCTCCGGCTCCTACCTGGCCGGTTGGTTCCGCGAAACCCTCGGAGATCCAAAGCTACTCGGCGCACCCGACCCCGCCCTCGACGAGGCCCTGGAGGGCGCGGATACCGTCATCGTTTCCGTGGCCTCCGTCGGCGTCGAGCAGGTCGTGAAAATGGCGCTACCCGGCATCGTCAAAGCCGATGCACTCATGGTGACCTCCAAGGGATTCCTGGAGTTCGACAACGGCGACGTGCTCTTGCTGCCCGACTCGATCCAACGCATCGCGGCAGACGAGGGCTACGACAACCTGCCCCCGATCATCGCCGTCGCGGGTCCCGTAAAGGCGAACGAATGCGCCGCGCGGGAACCCACCGCAACCATCTTCGGGTGCAAGGACCTCGAGGTCGCCATCAAGTACGCGCGCGCAATTCGCACCGACAACTACGCCATCGAGGCCACCGACGACGAGACCGGCGTGGAAATCTGCGCTCCCATGAAGAACGTCTTCGCGATCGCGCTCGGCATCGCTGACGGCCTCCAGGAGAAGACCGGCGTCCCGCACCACAACCTCAAGGCGGCCACATTTAACGAGGCCGTGAGGGAGATGTCGATCCTCGGCACCTCGCAGGGCGCCAACGAAATGACCGCATTCGGCCTCCCGGGTGTCGGCGACCTCGAGGTGACGGGCCTATCCGGGCGCAACAAGTTCTACGGCGTGCGCATCGGGCGCGGCGAAGGGCCGAAGGAAGCGCTCGAGGAGATGGCTCGCCTAGAGCAGACCGTCGAAGGCGTTCCCGCGGCCGGTTTGGCGCAGAAGTTCGTCGAACAGCACGCCCCAGAGCTTCGCGAGCAGCTGCCGCTCATGAATGCCGTCATCGACGTTCTCTCCGGCCAGGTCGAGGACGTCAAGACCAGGATCGGGCAGGCGGTGTTGCCCGCGCGCCCATGATCGCGCCTCGTCCTCGTATGTATCCATCGGTGGCCTCATTATCGAGGCCTCCGCTGGGTGCCACCCACTGTCTCCGTCTCCACAGCGGGTGGCACGTGCCGCATCGAGGTTGTGAGCGACTCTTGGTGGGGGTCGGCGGTGACCGAGATTCTCGGCGTCGCCGACCCCATCAGAAGTTCAGTCACGGGTCACTTGGCATCCCCAGCGTCCCTCTCGAACCCAACCTGCCACAACCCCATATCGAGGACCTTCATCTGCGGATAGATGAGGTCGCCGACCCGCATTCCGCGCCGCGCTTCCTCGAGGCGGTCGTTGTGGGCCTCGTAGAACTTCGCGAGCTTGCGCACAGACTCCAGGCTGTATTCCTGCGTTGTCACCTTGTATGTCGCAACGCCATCCTGAAAGAACCTGTCGTACGCGGGCACACACCCGAGCGTTCCCATGAGGATTTTCGTAATGAGAACCGGCGACACTGGAGTCGTAACCTCACGCCCTGCAACCTCATCGCGGATCGGCCCGAAATGGTTGGCGATGTAGTCGCGTGCGTTCGTGAGCTGCTCCTGAACCTCAGACTTCCTCAGATCCGCGCACGCGAGCCCAAACAGGCAGTCGTACTCGGGCTTGAGGATCTCCTCGACGATGGGCGTGTGCACCTTGTAGTCCTTCTGAAGTATGAAGCACGAGCCCCGATACATTCCCCAGCTCGCCAGGTAGAAGGCGAGGTGCAGGCTCAAATAGTCGTAGTCCGGGGAAGGGTCGGTCCGCGCATCTCGAAAGACGCGATAGCAATGCTCCCACGATCGGGAGCGCCCATTCTCATTCGCGCGCGCATCGTCGTAGAAGATCTGCGCAGCACTAATCAACTCATCGATGGCTTCCATACTTTTCTCCTTGTGCCTCCTGGGAAGGCCTCTCTTCCTCGAAAGCTCTCGTCGTTTCAGCGGTTCCTATGCGCGCGAGTTCCGATGCGAGAGGTCGACCGCCAGATTGGGTAGCCACGCGACCGGGTTCCCCATGCCTCGTTGTTCCTCATACCTCGCCGAGCGACACCGCTTCATTTCTTGATAACCATATCGCACGGGGCCGGCACGACGCTGCCATTTGGAAGACTGCAACTCAGCATCGTCGGTCCCTGACGTTCCGGGAGCACCCTCGTGCCCACCTCTCACGACGAGGCCGGGGCCAAGCATGCACATCCGTGCGGTTCTGGGAATGTTGGTGGGAGGATTTGCGTGATGGTTGCGCAGCATTCTTGGTGTTTCGTATCGGTTCTGCGCGTACCCTGATAAGAAAGGACGCGCTCCCAACGGTGGGGCGCATCGGAGGACACCTCACCGTGGAGGCACACACACCATGAAGGTCCCACCCCTATCCGAGCGACCCGTCACCGAGGAAGAAGAGCAAGACTTGTTCGCCTCGCCGTCACGCCGCAAGAAGCGCTCCATAGCGGGCACACGAGCAGCGCTCCGCCCGTGGGTGATCGGCATCGGGCTCACCGTACTGGTGGCTGTGGCAGCTGTTGCTGCCTACACGCTGGGCGCAAGCATCGGCTCATGGAACGATCGCCCCAGCACCGCGGCAACACCCACCGTGCACCCTGCACCCGTGCCGTCAGCATCGAGTGAACCTCCGATGTCAGGCGGCTACGAGATTGGTCCTGACGGTGTTCTCGTGCGGCCCACCGAGTTCGCCGCGGACACGTACACCAAGCCCGAACTACCCGAAGAAGCCAAGGAAAACACCGAACGAGGAGCAGAAGCAGCCGCAGAACACTACCTCGCACTCCTGATCTATTCTTGGAATACTGGCGACACTCAGCCACTAGCAAATATGTCTGACCCGTCGTCGAACTTTGCAAAGAACCACATTGCCAATACTCAAGAAATGTATACAAATGGCTGGTCATTTGGAAACTCAGTAACAGTACAGGAGGTGCTTCGTCTTGAAGCAGTTTCATCGCAAGATGGAACGATTCCATCAAATACCGTCGGAGTTCGCTTTCGTGTCAGCGCAAATAATGGAACAAGGTGCAAAGGGCAGAGTATTATTGTTGACGATTCCGAGCATAGTTCAACAATTACCTTATTCATGACATGGAAAGATAACCGCTGGACAGAGGTACAAGGAAGCGCCACCGATCATGATGACGAGTAAATTACGCATTTTCCTTGCAATCACTACCACTTCATCTTCTTTACTAATTTGTAATTGCCTACCCGCGATCGCCCTCGCACCAAGTTCAGGTTTTGACGCCAACGGAATCGATAGGGATGTCAACACTGATATGTGGGAGGACGAGAACGAGGATAGTCCTGGCATAGTAGGAAGCCCCTCTCAACCATCAGAAGATGACACGGGTTCACCTCGAGCGACTGAACCAACGACCACGAACAGCGTTTTGGATTTTGCGCTTGGCTACCATTGTGAACACCCAGTTTCCTACGATTCGGGTCATCTGATGTTCCCTACTTACTGGAGATGCGACGATCCTCCGCCGTCCACAGAAACGCCATCAGATCCTCCTTCAACCCAGAAGATTCTGCGTCACGCTGCTGCCACGATTCACGCAGATGGCGCAGGGATCTACAAGCAGCCCCCACACGTCTCGTACACGAACAAGTACATTCCCACGCTCGTATCGGTCACCAACCCGACCCAGACTCACGTCATCAACCTATTGGGACACGACATCACCATCACGTTGAAAGCCACCAGCTACGAATGGGACTGGGGCGACGGCACCCCAAACACCATCACCGCCTACCGAGGAATGGCCTTCGAGAAGGGCATGGACCCCAACAAGGACCCCAGGCTCATCCGCCACTATTACAAGGCTCCGAACGGGTGGAAGTCCTTCCTGGACGGGCCCTACCCCTCCGCCACGCGCACCATCACGCTGACCACGACCTGGGCGGGCACGGCCACCAACCCCTTCACGGGTGACACTCAGACCATCAACGGCCTGGTCACCACCACCGAGACGACGGGCCCGTTCCCGCTGGGCCAACTCATCGTCAACAACACCGACACCTCAGAAGAAAAACAGGGCCACTAGAATGTTGGGGCCCCAGCCCACCATTGTGGACTGGGGCCTCAGTGTCAATGTTTCACGTGAAACAATCGCGGGAACAGTCACCAAGCGGCCGCGAGCGCGGCGCCGCAACTACTTGCGGTGGTAGCGCGGGCTCGTGCCCAAGTGCGTCGGGTAGACGTTCAGGCCGTCCTTCAGCTTCGACTCGTCGAGGCCTCGATACGTGTACGAACTATCATTCACGATATCCGTCGGATCCACGACGCCATCCGCGTACTGCTGGACCTCCTCCGGCGTCGGACTCGACCCACCCTGCTTCTGCGCCAACGGGTTCTCATCAGGGAACTGCGACGGATCCGTATTCAAAATCGCGCCCGGGTCAATACCGCCAAACCCCGTGTACTTGTTCCACCCATGATCAGGATTCAAGCCCGTCTTCACCAGCAACTGCAACAGCTGATTGCTGGTCGCCTCAGGCCACCGCTGCTTCGCCAACGCCAGAACGCCGGTCACAATGGGGGATGAAAACGACGTACCGAAATACTGAACCACCTGACCCGACGCAGCATCGCGAACGGCAACAGGACCTCCAATAGACGTCGTCACCACTCCCTCACCCCACGAGGAGTAGTCCTGCCGCGTCCCATCGACACTGATCGCCGTCACACCAACGACCCCGGACCACTTGGACAACGACGAAAGATCGTCATCACGCGCACTATTGCCTGAAGCAGTAACGAGAATCACTCCACTCGACATAGCGCGAGCAACCGTCCACTTCATCTGGTCATCATCGTCATAACTCGTAGCGGATAGATTAATGATCTGGGCACCATCATTCATCGCCTGATTCATCACCCAGACAGATTCCGTTTGATTCACGATACCCGTGTCTGTATGGCAATCATCCTGAGCCTGATCGCCATCATCGCCAGTGCTGAAGGGAGCGCCACTGCCAAAAGGAATCTGATACGTCAGCAACGTGCTACCGGGAGCGACGCCATAAGTATCCGCCACAAGCACAGACGCCACGGCCGTGCCATGCGTCTTCGATCCAGAAGTAGTCGTGATGGTACACGTCTTCTGTGGAGAGATATCCGCACGCTGAAGTTCTGGCGCTGATGTGTCTACCGGACCATCGATCATTGCGATGGTGACTCCCTCGCCCGTGTAGCCCTTCGCGCGGGCACGATCGAAGCCGTAGTACGAGAAGTACGCCTGATCGGCCGCAGTAATCGTGTCGGCTGCATGCGCGGGGGCAGCGGGAATCGATACGATGCCCGCCGCGAGCGCACCCACGGCAGCCACGGCAACACTGTGCCTCACGCGCACTCGCCGGTTCCTCTTAGCCCTCACCATTGGCGCGGGTCCCATCCGTCGTCCCGGCGCGGAGCGGGCTCAATGTCCTTGTCGGTCCCGTATGTCTGCGACATCGGATTCACGTACCCTTCCGGCAACTCATCGTCGTCCTCCACGCGGAAAGGCGTGTACTTGCGACGCTTCGCCTTCTCGTCGTCCTTGCCACGGCCGGCGCCCGCACCAGCACCGCTGCCCATGAAGCCAGAGGCTCCCTGGGTTCCGGCTTTCCCGGAGCCAGCGGAACCAACACCGGCGCCCGCACCGCGGGAGCCGTCAGCTCCGACGATACCAGATAGGCCCGCGGTACCAGAGGGGGCCTTGTACGTCCCGTAGCCCGGACCGGAGTAGGATCCCGCACGCAGCGAAGACATGCCGCTCACGTTGCCTGCCGTTCCCCCTCGCCCGAGGGCAGCTGCAGCACCGCGGCCGAGAGCGCTCGCCGACGAGCCGAGGCCTCCACCCATGCGGGCCGCACCACCAACGCCGAGGGCTCCCGCTCCTAGCATCCCAGCACCAGCAAAACGGGAGGTCAACGCGGACTCGCTTCCCGGACCGCCATTCACGTTCCACAGTGGGTGGTATCGGTCTACCGGAGGCGCCGGCGTATAGCCGCCGACGACACCGTTACGATGCCAATCCCCGTTCACTCGCGTGTGCAGTAGATCGACGCCCATGAGGTCCTGCGGGTCGGAAATCGGGTTCAGGCGCGACCCCTCCTCCCCCTCGGTCACGAAGCGATTCGGGATACGAGGCGATGACATGACGCGATCACTGACTGGGCCGCCCTCGTCGTACCCCGCCGGATACAGTCCGGAACCAGAGCCTCGCAAATCAGATCGCCCATAGTCATTATCACGGCTGCCCGGGTACACACCCGCCTCGTGAGCGGAAGTATTCAGGTATCCACGCTCAATGTCGCGACGAACAGTACCACTTGACGGACCTGACCCCAGCGGCGATGTTAAATCCGGGTTATTGACACGCTCTTCCATCTTTGCAGACTGCGCATTCGTCCCATCCGCCAGGGCCTGCATCGTATCGTTCGCGCGCTGCAGGATGTCCGTCGCGGCGGCTTCACGCTGATTGTTCGCCTGGATAATGAGACCTTGGACGTACGCTTCACCCGTTGTAGCGACCGCGTTAATGGGCAGTCCCGCGAGGCCCATATACCCGGTCACAGGAATGACGACGTGGGCTGCGTCTACCAACGCCTGCAGCTTCGAGTCGACCAGGGTGGGCGAGAGCTGCATAGCGTCCTCGCGCACGTGCTTCATGACACGACGGGCCTCCACATAGAACTCCATCGCGGTGTTGTGCCCATCCTTGATGGCCTGTACCTGCTTCATGGCGCGGTCGGTCCACGCGTCGATCTGGTCTCCGGTTTCACCGGTGAATCCCTGGTTCGTGCGCATGTGGTGCGTAGAGTTGTTGGCCTCGTTCAGGCCGCAGACCACTGCGTTGTGTTCGTGGTCCGAGGCATCCAGCGCGGAGGCCGCCTCAATCGCGGCAACCAGCTGCATGAGGCGCTCGTACATCGGGCTCTCAACCATGATTCGTGCTCCTCGTTCTCAGATGGCCGACGGCGCGTTTTGGGCGGGTTCGGAGGACGAGGCACCGGCGTCGGTGCCCGAATTCGCTGCCGGGGCGGAACTGTCGACCGGCGTCGGAGCTGCGGTGTATGTCGAATAAGCAGGCGTTCCACTGCCACTCGTCGGGCTCTGATCCAGGCCCGCCAGGATGGCGGCGAGCTGGTCAGCATTCGCCGTCTCTGCGGCCTCGAAGGCCTCGGCTGCCTGTTCAACCTGACCATCGAACTTTATGAAGCTCTTCTTCTGACTACCGATCAGCTGAGCCTCCATCTTCATCAGCGAAACGATCGCCGTGCGCATGGCCTGGAAGCCGCCCTCGTCGGACCAATACGAGGGGTCTTGCGCGTCAATGAGCCGCCCGAGAGCCTCCGATGAGTCCCCCCAGGGACTCCCTTCCCCGCTTCATATCGTCACGCGTCTGGGCGTGCTTATCGGAATCGAAGCCGACGTAAACCACGCGCTACCTCCTGATCAACCAGCCCACGAAACGCGGGCCACGGAACACTGTGCTACCTCGCCAAGCATATGATCAGTCGTTCACATTAACAAGCGTGTTCAGGGTTCACGAGGCCGGGGCCGGGTCCTCGGAGACGCCCGCTCACGGGACCTCGGAGACGCCACCCGCGGGCACCCCTCAACCAAGACGACCGCGCGGGCGCCCCACGCGCAGACTCACCCCCGCCTCTCGCGCAGGCTCCGCGCGAGGAGGCCGTGCCTCGGCGCGAAGACCCAGGCGAGCACGAAGCACGCGGTGAGCACCAGGACGATCGTGGCGCCCGTGGGCACGTCCAAGGACCACGACAGGTACAGGCCCACCAGGCCCCCCGCCGCCCCCAAAGCGGGCGACAGGATCATCATGGTCCCCAGGCGGTCGCACAGGAGCCGCGCGGTGGCCGCGGGGGTCACCAATAACGCAAGCACCAGGACGTTGCCGATCGTCTGCACAGAAATAACTACAGCCAGGGCCACGGCGACATACAAAGACAGGTCAGCCAGCAGAACGTGCACGCCCGCCGCCCGCGCACTCTCGCGATCCAGGGTCACGGCGACGATGGGCCGGTGCGCCAGGAACAGCATGAGCAGCACCAACGCAGCGCCACACAGCACCACGGGCACATCCGACGCCGGGATGCCGGTGATCGACCCGAAGAGGAAGTCCTGCAGGCTCCCCGCGTACCCGGGTGCCCGCGCGATGATCGCGACGCCGAGCGCAAACGCGCCGACGAAGAGCACGCCGATAACGGAGTCCTCCTTAAGCCTGCGGTTCTGCGCCAACAGGGCGACCAGCACGGCGGTGACGACGCCCGCAAGCGCGCCGCCGAACACCAGGGATCCCCCGCACACGAAGGCGATCGCCAGGCCGGGGAACACGGAGTGCGCGACGGCGTCACCGATGAATGCCATGCCGCGCAGGACGACGTGGACGCCGACGCTTCCGCACACGAGGGCGGCGACGACGGCGATCAGCAGCGCGCGCGGCAGGAACGCCAGCGCGGGATTCGTCAGGTCGCGGAAGAAGTCGTAGGGGCTCAGGAAGTCCGCCGCCGGGACGAGGGCACGTCCGGCCGCGTGGATCACGGTGCTCATGCGCGCACTCCTAGGGCGTCGAGGATCGGGTTGTCGGGTCGCACGTCGAAGGCGCGGATCCACGGGTCGGCGTCGGCGAGCTCGTCGGGACGCCCGGAGGCGACGATCGTGCGCCGCAGCAGGTACAGGCGGTCGCAACCGGCGCGCGCACCGATGAGGTCGTGCGTGGTCATGAGGAGGGCCCGCCCGCCGTCCGCGAGTGCGCGGAACAGGTCCATGAGCATCTCCTGCGTGGGCATGTCGAGGCCGGTGAAGGGCTCGTCGAGGAGCAGCACGGCAGGCCGGATCGCGAGGGCACGGGCGACGAGGACGCGCTGGCGCTGGCCGCCGGACAGCTCGCCGATGGGACGTTTGGCGAGGTCGCGCATGCCCACGAGGGACAGGGCCTCCTCGACCGCGCGGAAGTGCGGGGTCCGCGCACGCCCAAGCAGGCCGCGCCGCACGGTGACGGCCTGGAGGACGGCGTCGCGCACGCTGATCGGGAAGTCCCACGCGAACTCGTGCCGCTGCGGCACGTAGCCGATCGCGCCGTCGGTCTCGACGCTGCCGCTGGAGGGGATGAGCCCCAGGATTGAGCGGATCAGCGTGGTCTTCCCGGCGCCGTTGGGTCCGATGAGGCCGACGAGCTCCCCGGCCTCGACCTCCAGGTCGACGCCCTCGAGGACGCTGCGCCCACCCAGGGACGCGCCCAGTCCGGTGACGCGCAGCTGGCTCACTGCTCCCCTCCCCGATCGACGAGGCCGGGGCCACGCTCGCCCGAGCCCTCACCGCGGGCGGTGGGCAGGAGCGCGAGGATGGAGTCGGCCTCGGCGATGGCGGCCGCCTGTTCGGCGCGGCTGCGGCGCGAGCGCGCGACGACGAGGGCACCGATCACGAGGAGGGACGCCGCGGCCACGGCGATGATCGCGAGGAAGGCCCAGTCTGGCAGCCCGCCCGACGAGACCCCCGAAGCGGAGGAAGAGGACGATGCGGGGGCAGCCCCGGAAGCAGCGGGCGCGGCACCAGAGGAAGAAGCGGACGCCCCCGCCGAAGCAGCATCGGCAGCGGCGGGCGCGGCCATGGCCAGGGCCTCGGACGCGGAGGCGGCGTCACCGACGGCGAAGCGCAGGGTCGTGGAGGCGCTCACGGCCTCGCCGGTGGTGGTCGTGCCCAGGAAGGTCACGGTCGCCGTGTAGGTGCCGGGTGCGGAGAACGCCCAGTTGGCGTGCACGTGCGTGCCCGAGTCGATCCACACGTCTCCGGGCGCCGCGCCCGAGTCGGCGAGCAGGAGGGGCTTGCCGAAGGTGCCGGACTGCAGGAACAGCCAGGCGCGGCCGGGGCCGCTCACGGGGCCGACGCGCATGGTGAGGCCTCGGTCGATGGTGGCCGTGACGGCGGGGTCCTGCGTGTTCCAGCCGAGCCACACGACGCCCGGGTTCTGCGTCTGGGGTACGACGTACACGGGCTTGCCGGCGACGTCGGCCAGGAAGGGGTAGTCGGCGGAGTCGGGCGCGGTCATGATGGCCGCATCATTGACGCGCAGGACGGTCTGGTTGGGGTCGCGCCACACGGCGCCGGTCTCGGCGTCGTGGCGCAGGCCGGCGCGCCACTGTCCGTCGATCAGTCGGGGGCCGAGGTCGACGTGCCCGACGTTGATCTCGCTGGCCTCATTCGACCACTCCTCGTGCGCTGCAACGCTCTGCGCGAGGTCGGGGTCGGGACTCGGGTCAGCAAAAGAAGAGGGGGCGCCCACGACGA
>ERZ1674236.268-NODE-268-length-11834-cov-15.324306_pt1 | contig 11834 bp, 9 predicted proteins | sample MGYA00581210_ERZ1674236 | MGnify/ENA primary metagenome ERZ1674236 (study PRJEB41354, sample SAMEA4873328) | human saliva metagenome | biome: human-associated habitat [ENVO:00009003]; feature: mouth environment [ENVO:08000002]; material: saliva material...
CCTTTTATAGAAAACATATGGGACATAATCACATGAAAATCAAAAGATAAAGTAATATCCCTACCTACATTTGTCGGCAAAAAACTCAATGGATAAATAACCCCCAAAAAGAATAGCAAACCAACAAACACCAACATTTTTTTAATTAAGCTAGAGCACTCTGGATTCCCTGAAATTTCATTTATCATATTTTTAGCTATGCTAATGTGATGATTAACGTCAACCAATGCATTATCAATAAGCTCTCTTTCCTTATTTAAATTTTTAATCAACTCGATATTAATTGGAGGTTTAAATTCTTCGTGAACTCCCTCTACGTAAGCATACCCAGGATTTTTTGCCATGTATGCAGCTGCGCGCGCTTTGGAAGCCTCTTCTCTTTTTCTTTTTACTTCCTTATATTCATATATTTTATTTTCAATATTTTTCACAATGTCATCTTTAGGTGAAAAAATAGAAAAATTTAATTCTGAATAAAATTTAGCAGCAGAAAAATCAGTACCTTCTTTTAACATTTCCATTAGTTTTTCATATTCTTTTTCATTTTTGTATTTATTATACCAACTAAAATGTCTATTTTTACTTAAACCCATGACTCTTTTGCACTCAATAATCACCTCCTTAGCTCTGCTATTTTTTTGAGAAAATAACGCTTGATTATTTAATATTTTTGTTATTAAGAATGCACCAAATATTCCCACAATAGCAGCAGACGACTGAGCAAAAGAACTAAAGAACCAATTCCAATCCATAAGATTACCTCATTAAAAATTAATATATTTAAATCACTCCCCAAACAACCCCGCCACATACCCCACACTCCTATCCCGTTTCCCCAGCAACTCCGGCTGACAAATCTCCACCAGCGAGCAGGCTTTGCAGCGTTTGCTGTAGTTGGGCAGCGGGGTTTGGCCGCTGTTTAGGAGTTCGCGCACGGCGGCGATGGTGGCGAGTGTTTGGGCGCGCAGGTCGTCTGAAAACACGATGGGAACACGGTGGCGGGTTTGCATATACCACAGCGCGCCCTCAGAGACAGTTTGCCCCGTCATTTCTTCCAAACACAAACCTTGGGCACAAAGCTGAATTTCGTCCATCGGGTCGGGTTTGGGCTTGCCGCGTTTGTATTCCACAGGTTTCAGATGGCCTGTTTTCGTGTCCACTTCCACCAAATCCAACACGCCGCTGATACCCAGTTTCTCCGCTGACACATGCACCGTCCGCTCAAAGCGCACGCCCTTGCGCGTTTCCGGCTCGCCCGAATCCACCCGCTCATGCAGCGCCTTGCCCTGCGCGGTCAAATAATTCTCTGCCCACGCCTGCTCGTTATGAATCAGGGCGCATTGGCGCGGGCAGAAGGCGTAGTGTTGCAGGGCGGAAAGGGGAATCAGGCGCGTGTCCTGATTTTCCCCTTGGCTTTCGGTTGAAAGTGCGGTCATCTTTTTGAATGTTTTAGAAGCCGTCGATTTGTTGCGGAACTAGGCCATCAAGTTTTTCCAGTTCATAGCTACCGTCCGCATTCACTTTCAGGCTGCCGTGTACTTTGGCGGAAGAATATTGCCCTGCTTTGCTGTTGTGTTCCCACCAGATAAGTTTCAACACCTGCATGCTGCCTTCGGGGCGGGCGGATGATGCGTCGCCTTCAAAGAGTTTGGTGAGTACGGCTTTGATTTTTTCGGCATCGTCGTCTGAAAATCCGGTACGCTCGGCAAGCTGCGGCGACATGGCACCGAAAGCAACATAAACGCCATGATCGACGCGGTGTTTCATGCCCATGGTGTCGGAGCTTTTTTTCGTGCCATCGCCTTCGCCGCTGACGCTTTTAGTGATTTGGGTGCTGGTGATGTTAATCGGCTCAACGCTAAATGCAGATTGAATAGTAATGGGGCCGCGCACAGCGATGGATATGCCACTGCTGCCATCGCCGCTGAATGCGAAGACCTGTCCGAAGCTACGTACATCCAGCCATTTTTCACAGGCTTTTTTGGCAGTGTCGTCTTTGTTGGCTTTTCTAGCATTAAAAGCATCCGCCCCCAAGCCGACATCTTTGTCTTTGGCGCGATTGGCTAGGCTGGTCATGCCGTCGGTTTTCTTTTCGTCCGATTGTACAAAAATGCTCTCGCCGCTGTCTTGCAGGCGGTCACGGATTTTGCGTTTCAAACATACGTCGGTCATTTCGCCGAAGCCTTGGAAATCGGCACGCGGGCGGTTGCCGTTTAAAGGGTCGCCATTAGGATTGGCGTTGGTTACTTTCAGAATGAGGGCGAAGTCGATTTTTTTGGTTAAGCTCATTTTGGTTTTCCTTTAAGTTGGGTTATTCATCAGTTTTGGATTTGTTGGCGGAAAGCTCGGCAATACGGCGGGCTATTTCCATTTTTTGGCAGTGGTAGCCCAAGAGAAATTCACCGCTTAATTTGTCATCGCAGGTAAAATCATCGGTGGCAAATAATTCCATAATTTCGCTGATTGCCTGTGCACCAGTATCTTTACCGTTGTTGCGCAGGCGTTCCTGGTACGGTTTTAATGCCAGTTCGATATTGCGCCATGTGGCAAACGGGTGTTCAGCGAAACGCTGCATATAGCGTTCGGCGGTGGTAGAGCGTTTTTCGCCAGCCAAATACAGGGCGTAGGATTCGGTGTTTTCGGCAACAGCAAGCAATCTGCCGTATAAGTAATCGCGCGAGCGGTTTTGGGTATCTAAACTCATGGGGTAAGTTCTCCGTTGTAATAAATCGTGATGACGAGCGCGCCAGCCTTTGTATAGGGCACAGGCAACGCCGATGTTTCTTTGCCATTCCCAGTTTTCGCAGCCATTAGGATTGCAGGCCGCCTGAAAACTTTGACGCACCAAATCTTCGGGAATCGGCACGGATGTTCCGCCTGCGATAACGGGCAGAAGGCGGGCATAAAGCTGTTTTTTGAGCGTGTCGGATAGGGCTTTGCCGTACACGGATTCGGCAATGCTGTAAGGCGACGGCGGGACGAAGCGCCATTGGGTACGCTTGTCGGTTTTTTTGCCGTTTGGAACTTCGATGCTGTAACGCTGATACCAAGAAAAATCGTCAACCCATGCGTCCAAATTGGCAAAATAGTCGGCAGGCAAAAATTCTTGGTAATAGGTCAGTGCCATGCGCCCAGGCGTGGCCGAATCGAGCATAATCAGGGAGATTTGTTCGTGCTCTTTCAATTCCTTCCGATAGCCGTGCAATTTCTTTTTGATGATTTGTGCAGCAGCACGCCCGATATTTACAGACCAATCGGGGGACGGCTGTTTAGATGATGTTTGTGATGAAAATTCATCAGGATTTTCAACCGCACTAATGTCCCAGTTGTCCATATCCGCCCAATCCAATTCAGTAGAAATATCTTTCACCGGCGATGGGACGGGTTTGCCGCTGATTGCCCAGGCGACGGTAACTTGGTCGCCGTTTCGGATGCCTTGGCGGGAAATCAGCCAACGCAGCGCGCTGTGCGCCTTGGCGGATACGTCTGCCGATATACTGGCGGCTTCTTCGGCGGTGGCAAAACGCCCGCGAAAAGTGTAGCCTGCCGTATCGTTAGAAGAAATCAGCTTGGCTTTATCGCCCGTGTGGCGCAGCTTGGCGGGATGCATGGTGGAAATGACAGATTCTTCGCCCTGCACCAAGCAAAAACCTTTTTCGGCTTTTTCTGAAGCGGCGTAATCCGCCCAAGATTGTTGTATGGTTTTGTCCATCCACGTTTGGCTGTGTACGTCGCCCGCAATTTCCACCTGCCAGCAAACCAATGCAGAGCCGAATTCGATTTCGCCCTTGGTTTTAGGCAGCACGGAGAAAATCGGCGGCGCATCGCCTTCGGTTTCCCATTTATTCAGCACTTTGCCGTCCAAATCAAGCTGAAATATGCCAGCTTCCACCAAATTGGCAACCACCTGCCCTTTGGTGACACACTTCAACACAGCCTGCACTTTAGGATGGGTAAAGGGCGATTCGCACCATGCTTTGAGTTGTTTCAGGTAGCCTTCAAAATAGGCTTTCTTTTCTCCGCCGTAATCAGCATAATCCTTGGCGACATATTGAATTTTGTCGGCAAGCGGATGCGGGGCTTCGCCGCTGGTGCGGTTTTCAGACGACTCGGTGGCCGGCAGCAGAATCGCTGTTTTCGGCGGCATCACGCGTGCTGTCTGAAAATTGCCCTGACCGTCAATCACGATAACGATATGCGCGTTTTGGATGGTATGCCCGACCGGCGTCAGTGGCTCGGTATCATCGGTAACCCCCTGTTCCAAAATGCTTTCATACGTCCGATAAAGTTTCTGCATCCAGCTCATAATTCCAGCTCCTTAGCTTCATCTTCCACAGGCTTGACGTTTTCGCCGCGCTTGAACGGTTTTTCAGGCTGCATTTTGCGGATAAATCGAGTTTTTAGACGACCTTCTGTGTCATTGATGCTTGGAAATTCAATCACACCATTTCGCATATTCGCCATCCAAAAACGGCTAACCAATTCAGGCTTTCCAGTTTCTTCGGGATAGCCGAAACTATGGAACATCAGGCCAAAATCTAAATTATCGATTTCATCGTAAAACCCTTCGCCTTCGCCGAAAGTGCATGGCTCGACATAGCCTTGGCAATCGCGCGTGCCAAGAAAAATATCCTGCCGCCCGCCGCGTTCCAACATTCTTCTGGCAATGGCGATATGTTTGCCGAAATTGCGGTCACCGGCCAATTCTTCCCAATGCTTGTTCCACTCAAAATGAGCTTCTACTTGGTATTCTACATCCTGCAAAAAAGTGTAAATCGCTAAGGTGTTGCCGCCATTCCAATCCAGCGGCTTGGTGGATTTGCTTTGGGTGCGGATGGGCTTTATTACACGGATGCGGTCGATATGCCAAATCAAGGTTGGCTTCCAGTAAATGCTTTTGACGATGCCTTTAATGGCTTCGTATGTCGGCACTTGGTAGCTGAATTTTTCACCGCCGATTTTGGTTACGGGGTCGGTAAATAAGGCTTGCCGCCCCCAGACACGGAAACTGATTTTATGGTTTTTATAGTCCATATTGCTCCTTAATAATTCAAAAAAGTCATGTCGCTTGTTTCGTCCAAAGACAAGCCAAATTCGTCGTTGTAATGGCGTTCTTTCAAATAATAAATACCCGATCCTTCAATGGTTTCATGCAGGGCGTTTTCTTTTTGCAATTTATCCCATACTTTGGGAAAAACGTTCACGCTGTACCGCTGGGCTTTTTGCAAAGTGTGGTACATTTCTTGGGGATTCCATTCACCGCAGAGTTTGGCAATGAGTTCCGCGCCTTCACCATACGGTACGATTACAGCATGAGTTGGTGCATCAATGGCTTGAAAAGCCCGCCCTGCGCTTTTGAAGGATTGCATTAGTAAAGGAAATTGTTTGCTTCTTTTATTGTTTTTTTCGCTATAAGAATTCAGCGCGTTATCACTCAACCAATCCAATAGTGAACCTGTTGCGCTGTTTTGGATTGAATACACCATTTCATCGCAGCGCTGGTAAAAATAGTATTCAAAATAACGTTCCATCGCGGCAGGCTGCAAAATATCCTGTCCAGCAAAATCACGGAACACGCGTTCGGCATGGGTTTTGCCTGCCTGAATATCGGGTAATATCTGCGTAAAATCCTGCTCCTGCAAATTCAACACCCAAACTTGCCCTTTACCTTCTTTCTCTCCGTGCCGGTTGCAACGCCCCGCCGCTTGGGCAATGCTGTCCAATCCGCCCAAAGCACGAATCACGCAAGCCATGGAAATATCCACACCGGCTTCAATCAACTGGGTACTGATGCAGATAACGGGTTGTTTATTTTTCAGACAAGCTTTGATGGTGTCAAAAATCGCTTTGCGGTGCGCCGCGCATTGGTGGGTGCTTAAATGAAACAAGGCCTCTGGCGGCACATTCTGCTTCTGGCAATATTGATAAAGCTCCTGCGCCCATTTTTTTGTATTGACGATAAACAGGCAGCTTGGGGTCGTCTGAAACTGTTCCAGCAAAAATATGCCTGCTTCTTCCACATTCCAGCCGCCTGCTTTTTCGTTGAATCGGATTTCCACGCGCGATAAATCGGCAAATAAATTGTCCAAATCCTGATGCTTGCCCATGATTTCGACGTTTTCAGGTAGCCTTAAAAAACCGCGCGCAGCAATGCTTTCCCTTTTTCCTTCAGGGAAATTCCGCAAACTCGATTCGCCAAGCAAAGGCTGCGTTGCCGTACACAAAACCACCGTGCTTTTACCGAATTTCGTTAGCCAATTTAATACGTTGCAAAACAGATGGACGCATTTCACCGGCAAAGTTTGAATTTCATCAAAAATCAAAACGCTATTGGTCATGGGGTGGATATGGCGCGCGCCGCGCGTACCGCCGCCGAACCACGCATCTAGAAACTGCACCATCGTGGTGAAGACAATGGGTTTATCCCAGTTTTCGGACAGTAGTTTGTCCTGCCAGCTTTGCTTTTCGGGTTCTAGATTAGAATGATGTTCCAGTACCCAATCTTCGCCAAGAATTTCGCGTACGGCTTGGGCGTTTTGATCGATGATGGAAGTATAGGGAATGATGTAGATGATGCGATCGAGATTGTGCTTTTGCGCATGATGAAGGGCATAGCGCAGACTGGCCAATGTTTTACCGCCGCCGGTCGGCACTGTGAGTGTATAAATACCTTGAGAATCGACCGATCTTTTTAGACAGTCGCTGGAAATTCGACGGCGGATTTCGTCAATAGGATAACGGTTTTCAAAACCTGCTAATTTAGCTTCCAATTGATCAATCGCCGTTTGCCAATCAGGTTTTTCCGTCAAGCGACGGACTTCTTTTTGCGCTTCCCGTTCAAAATCCGAACTGTTAATACGGTCGGCATCAATCAGGCAGCTAAACAGAAAACGGGTTAGGCAGCCGAGATAGAATTCTTTAATTTTGACATTGGTCGTTTGGTCGGAAAGTATTGGTTTCACTGCTTTAAGCAGGCTGCGAATCAGGTTTTCTCCTGCCAATTCATATGCTTTTTGCTGAACGACTTCATCGGCATTTCGTTCGCATTCCGCCAAATGTGTCAGTTCATCAGTTTTATTAAACCGCTCAATCCATTTCGGATTACCCTCTCCATCCAAACAGTCAATCAAGCCTTCGCCGTGGTGTGAGGCAATGCATAACCCCATCATTTGTCCGAATAATTCGCCGATGCTCTGCTCTGCACCAAATTTTCTCAATTCGCGGTAAACCCATTGCGCACCGGCGGTGGAATGATCCACTTTACTGCCGTTCGGCGTACTTTCTTCATCATCCAAGTCAGGATTGAACAAACCCGTTTCATCGTGGATATATTTTTGGAATTTGTGAGAATATTTGCCGAAATCGTGCATGAGGCCAAGTAATTCACCTGGTAATTCTAAATTTAGTTTTTTTGCGAATGCTTTAGCAAGAACTGCAGTCTCTTTTAAATGAGCTTGAACAGATTGGATTTGTCCATCTGATTTTCGGAGATGGGCAATATAAGGATCTTTCAACAGTATTATCCCATTGTTAAATATAAAATTATGAGATAGTGTACGCCTTTTTATTATGGCTTCAATATGATAATGAAATATATATTAAATTTGTGATCTATATCTCAAAATTTATTTTGGGCATAAAAAAAGCCCTTTCAAAAAAGTGAAAGGGCAAAATATTTGGAGTCATACTATGAGTTGTTGAATTAACAAATCAGGTATGGGATGTATTATAGTACACTCTTTAACAAACGCAACAATTTTTTAACAAATTAATTGTGTGGATTGCGTGTGTTGGTATTGACCAAATTACGCATCAACAAGGCATAATTAAGTTGGATGTCTTGTGGTACATCTAAAAAGACAAAATGGCCATCGCCGAGTGCGGCTTCCACATTTTCGTTTTTGCGATTGAGCATTTTTTCAATTTTAAAAACGATGTTGCCTTGTGGAGTCATCATTTCCACTTCATCACCAAGCAAGAATTTATTTTTCACCGCCACTTCAGCCATGCCTTGCTCGTTACGTTTACCGGTAAATTCACCAACAAATTGTTGGCGTTCAGAGATAGAGTAGCCGTATTCATAATTTTGGTATTCATCGTGCGTATGACGACGTAAGAAACCTTCGGTATAACCACGATGAGCAAGGGATTCCAAGGTATCCATTAGGCTTTCATCAAATGGTTTGCCTGCAGCCGCGTCATCAATGGCTTTGCGATAAACTTGTGCGGTTCTTGCGCAGTAATAGAATGATTTAGTACGACCTTCGATTTTTAGAGAGTGCACACCAAGTGCGGTCAATTTTTCCACGTGTTGTACGGCGCGCAGATCTTTTGAGTTCATAAAATAGGTGCCGTGCTCATCTTCAAATGCCGTCATTTGCTCATCGGGTTTTTGTGATTCGGTGTAAAGGAAGACTTTATCCGTTACCGCACCTTCGCCTAAAGTTGGTGCGACATTTTTCACTTCGATTTGTTGAGCAGGATCTATTTTAGGCACGATGTTGCCCACTTCATCCGTGGTGCCTTCTTCCATTTTGTATTCCCAACGGCAAGCATTCGTGCAAGTGCCTTGGTTTGGGTCGCGTTTGTTGATATAGCCAGAAAGTAAGCAACGGCCAGAATACGCCATGCACAACGCACCATGTACGAAGATTTCGAGTTCGATATCGGGCACGTGTTGGCGAATTTCAGCGATCTCTTCAATGGATAATTCGCGCGATAAAATCACACGAGTTAACCCCATTTGTTTCCAGAATTTTACCGTTGCCCAGTTTACCGCATTCGCTTGTACAGAAAGGTGAATATCAATATCCGGGAAGTTTTCACGCACCAACATGATTAAGCCTGGGTCAGACATAATTAAGGCATCAGGGCCCATGTCGATCACAGGTTGTAAATCTTTAATAAAGGTTTTGAGTTTGGAGTTGTGCGGTGCAATGTTTACGACCACATAGAATTTTTTGCCAAGTGCATGGGCTTCATCAATCCCGATTTTTAAATTGGCATGATTAAATTCATTGTTACGTACACGTAAGCTGTAACGTGGTTGGCCTGCATAAACGGCATCTGCACCATAGGCAAAAGCGTAGCGCATGTTTTTAAGGGAGCCGGCAGGGGAGAGTAGTTCAGGTTTAAATGGGGTTGTCATAATGTTCTCTTGTCTGATTTCAGGTCAGTAGCTTGCTTTTGGCAAGCCGTATTAAAGGCCTGTATTTTAGGCGGATTTAGGGATTTGTAAAGTAAAAGTGCGGTTGGTTTTTCGATTGTTTTTAAGGCTAGAAATAAAAAAGGCGAACTATTGTTCGCCTTATCAAAATTGTATTTAATTAAATAGCCCAGCCGCCAGCATAGAATGCGACAAGGACAATGGCGATGATAATTGTGCCGATGTTGAGTTTTTTCACATCGCCACTCACGATACGACCAATCACTAATGCCGCAAAGCCAAGCATGATACCGGTTACTATGTTTGCCGTTAACACGATGAATACCGCGCAAACTAAGCCGCTCATTGCGCCCACGAAATCATCGAAGTCTAATTTGCTTACATTGCTTAGCATTAATAAGCCCACATACATTAACGCCGGTGCAGTTGCGTAACCTGGCACTAAGAATGCAAGTGGTTGGAAGAATAACATTAATAAGAATAATACGCCGACTACAATAGCGGTAATACCGGTTTTACCGCCTGCGGCTGTCCCTGCTGCAGATTCGATATAAACGGCGGCTGGCGCAGTACCGAATAAACCCGAGAATAAGCTACTTACAGAGTCAGAGGTTAAGGCTTTACCGCCGTTGATGATTTGTCCGTCTTTGTCTAATAAGTCCGCTTGACCCGCAACGGCGCGAATAGTACCTGTTGCGTCAAATACGGCGGTCATCACTAAAGCAAAAACAATCGGTAAAATGGCAGGTTGTAATGCACCTTGGAGATCTAATTGTAAGAAAAGTGAGTTTTCACCAAAGGTTGGCATTTTGAAGATTTGGCCATTGAATGTTACGTTTGGATCGAAGATTAAACCTACGATAGTAATTGCGATGATGACCCATAAAATCCCGCCTTTTACTTTCATTTTTTCTAAGCCAATAATGAATGTAAGACCGATTAAGGACATCATCACAGGGAACGAGGTGAAATCGCCTAATTTAACCGGTAAACCCGCTTGGTTGCCGACTACTAAGCCTACGCCGTTTGCGGCGATTAAAAGTAAGAATAAGCCGATCCCGATCCCTGCACCATGTGCAATGCTTGACGGTAGATTACGTAAAATCCATGAACGAATACCTGTTGCCGAAATTAAGGTGAACACCAAACCCATGAGGAATACGGCACCTAATGCTACAGGAATAGAAACATGTTGACCAATCACTAAGCTAAATGCAGTGAAAGCAGTCAATGAAATGGCACAGCCGATCGCCATTGGTGCATTTGCCCAAAAGCCGATTAAAATCGAACCAAGACCCGCGACTAAACAGGTTGCGATAAAGACAGATTCAGCCGGAAAGCCTGCATCACCAAGCATTTTAGGCACAACAATCACGGAATACACCATGGCTAAGAAGGTGGTTAAACCCGCGATGATTTCTTGACGAACCGTTGAACCGCGTTTACTGAGTTCAAAGGTTTTTTCTAAACTTGACATAAAGTCCCCTAGGTTAATAATCAAAAAAAGACGTGCTATTTTATAGCAAATTATTTAAAAGTAAACGTTTGCGCAATCGTTTTTTTGTCAGGCGGGCGGGAAAGTGCGGTCAGTTTTGAGGATGTTTTTCGCATATTTTTTTATCGGCTAAAAACTGCTATACTCTGAAAGTTTTTAACGTAATCAAAAAAGGAAAAACAATGGCTGATTTTAATCAAATTTTAACGCCAGGCGATGTAGATGCTGGTATTATCAATGTGGTAAATGAAATTCCAGAAGGGAGCTGCCACAAAATCGAATGGAACCGTAAAGTTGCAGCGTTCCAATTAGACCGTGTTGAGCCAGCGATCTTCGCAAAACCAACTAACTATGGTTTCATTCCACAAACTTTAGACGAAGATGGCGATGAGTTAGACGTTTTATTATTAACTCGCCAACCACTTGCAACAGGTGTATTCCTAGAAGCAAAAGTAATCGGTGTAATGAAATTTGTTGATGATGGCGAAGTGGACGATAAAATCGTTTGTGTGCCTGCAGATGATCGCGATACCGGCAATGCATACAACAGCCTTGCAGATGTGCCAGCGCAATTAATCAAACAAATTGAATTCCACTTCAATAACTACAAAGCATTGAAAAAACCAGGTTCAACGAAAGTGACTCACTGGGGCGATGTAGAAGAAGCGAAAGAAGTGATTCGTGAATCAATCAAACGTTGGAACGAACGTTAATTTTTCATGTTAATGAATTAAAAAGGCATCAAGTTGATGCCTTTTGTTTTTATTATCTACATGTATTCCATAATCAGTATGTTTTTAACTATATTTCTATAGAAGTAACTTTAAGCGGGGAGAACGATGAGAAAAATTATATATATTATGTTATTTTCTTCTTTTTGTGCCTTTTTTTTCTTGTTAACGATGTTTGTTGTGGCTAAGGCACTTTATAATTTTAATAATGGAAAGCTTTTTTATCAGGTTGATTTGCTATTATTTTTTAGAGATTTTGATGTTAAGGATATACAGTTCTTTTTTCTTATATTCTCAATCGTATTTATAATAACGTATCTTCGCTATAGAGATTACTAAAGACAAGGTCAGATATTTAACATACAATTTTAAATATTTACTGAATATAAAGTGCGGTCAATTTTCAAAGAGTTTTAAAACCTCTCAAAAATTGACCGCACTT
>ERZ1674236.273-NODE-273-length-11568-cov-6.122557_pt1 | contig 11568 bp, 10 predicted proteins | sample MGYA00581210_ERZ1674236 | MGnify/ENA primary metagenome ERZ1674236 (study PRJEB41354, sample SAMEA4873328) | human saliva metagenome | biome: human-associated habitat [ENVO:00009003]; feature: mouth environment [ENVO:08000002]; material: saliva material...
AACCAGCCCGACGCGACCGCCGAATTCGACGCGGACGCGGCCGAGAACTACATCGCCGATGCAGCCGGAGCAGCGCCGGACGCGATCGAACTGAGCGACGAAGAGACCGAGGCTCGCGCCCGTCTCATGCGCGCCAACCTCGACCAATTCGACTTGGACGAGGAGGACCTGGCGCTCCTGGCCGGCGAGTCTGCGCTCGCGGACTCTGACGACGTCGCAGCCGGACTGCCCGTTCTTGCAGTCGTCGGCCGTCCCAACGTCGGCAAGTCCACGCTGGTCAACCGCATCCTTGGTCGCCGCGAGGCGGTGGTGCAGGACACACCGGGCGTCACCCGCGATCGCGTCTCATACCCCGCCGAATGGGCGGGTCGCGATTTCACGCTCGTCGACACTGGCGGCTGGGAGATCGACGTCAAGGGTTTGGATCGTTCCGTCGCCGAGCAGGCGGAGATCGCCGTCGACCTGGCTGATGCTGTCGTTCTCGTCCTGGACGCGACCGTCGGCGTCACAGCCTCGGACGAGCGCATCGTGGAGATGCTGCGTGCCAAGAAAAAGCCGATCATCCTGGCCGCTAACAAGGTGGACTCTCCCCTGCAGGAGGCCGACGCTGCCTACCTGTGGAGCCTTGGCCTGGGCGAGCCTCACCCCATTTCCGCCCTGCATGGACGTGGCACCGGTGATCTCCTCGACGTCGTCTTGGAGGTCCTGCCGACCGAGTCAGCCGTTGCCTCGGCGCTGCCGTCCGGCGGCCCGCGTCGCGTCGCCCTCGTCGGTCGCCCCAACGTTGGCAAGTCGTCCCTGCTGAACGCGCTGGCCGGCGGCGAGCGCGTCGTCGTCAACGAACTCGCCGGCACCACGCGTGACCCCGTCGATGAGCTCATCGAGCTCGATGGCCGCTCGTGGTGGTTCGTCGACACTGCGGGTATCCGCCGCAAGATGCACCGGACGACAGGCGCCGACTACTACGCCTCCATCCGTACTCAGGCCGCGATCGAGAAGGCCGAGGTTGCCCTCGTCCTCATCGACGGTTCGACGCCGCTGACCGAGCAGGACGTGCGAGTCGTCCAGCAGGTCATCGACGCGGGCCGGGCGCTCGTCGTCGTCACCAACAAGTGGGATCTCGTCGACGAAGACCGCCAGAAGGAGATCAAGAACGAGCTCGAGCGCGAGCTGGTTCAGATCCAGTGGGCGCCGCGCATCAACCTGGCCGCAAAGACCGGCTGGCACACAAACCGCATCGTGCGCGCCCTCGACACTGCGCTCGAAGGCTGGGAGACCCGTATCCCGACCGGACAGCTCAACGCCTTCCTCGGTCAGCTCGTTGCCGCACACCCCCACCCACTGCGTGGCGGTAAGCAGCCCCGCATTCTCTTTGGCACCCAGGCCTCGAGCAAGCCCCCGCGCTTTGTGCTCTTCACGACGGGCTTCCTCGACCCCGGTTACCGCCGCTTCATCGAACGCCGACTGCGCGAGACTTTCGGCTTCGCCGGAACGCCGATTCAGATTTCGGTGCGTGTGCGCGAGAAACGACGCAGGTGAGGTCGCTCCGACTCGTGGCCCGCTTCCCCAGGAGGCGGGCCACACCCGTACCTGCACTCCCCCGGCGTGTATCCACAGGGTCGTTTAGCCCGGCGCCGTTATCCACAGGCGTCGCGGATGCCCCTTGACCGTTGAACGCTGGGCGCGCAGGATCGACACATGGACACAACACTCACCCAATCCACAGTTGCTCCCCTAGCCTCGGGTCTCACCCTGTGCGATGACGGACTCGTCCGGCCTACGTGGGCCTCCCATGACGAGCTGTTACGCAGTTACTACGACACCGAATGGGGGCTGCCCGTCCACGACGAGGCCGGCGTCTTCGAACGTCTCATCTTGGAGGGTTTCCAGGCTGGTCTCTCATGGCGCACGGTCCTGGCAAAACGCGAGGCGTTCCGTGCGGCCTTCGAAGGATTCATTCCCGATCGCGTCGCCGCCTTCACTGAGCAGAATGTCGATTGCCTCGTGAGCACACCCGGGATTATTCATAATCGCCGCAAGATCGAGGCGGCGATCAGCAACGCTCGCGCGACGGTTGCGATGAGGAACGATTCTCCCACGGCAGACGGCCCGTCACATCTGGGCGAGCTGGTCTGGTCGTATCGGCCGACGCTCAATCCGCTTCCGCGTTCGAAGGACGAGGTACCCACGCAGCTGCCAGAATCTGTAGCTCTCGCAGCCGACCTCAAGAGCCTTGGATTTTGCTTCGTGGGTCCCACGACGATGCTCGCGCTGATGGCGGCGATCGGCATCGTCAATACCGATATCGTGGGAACGCACCGCAGGCCTCGATGAGGAGCACACCCCCCGTGGCGGGCGCGCTCACGTACGCCCAAGATCTGGCATGATGGTGCCATGTCATTGTCGAAAAAGCTTCTCAGTCAGGACGAGGTTGTCGTCCGCCACATGCACACGCACATCAAGACCCTGCTGCCCGCGATCAACATTGAGTCGATCCTCGTGATCGCAGCTGCAGTCGGTTCGTTCTTTGTTCCCGAGAACGCACGTTATTGGGCGCTCGCGACCATCTGGATCGCCGTACTCGTCCTGTCTATCCCCCTCATCGTCATTCCGTGGATCAAGTGGTTGTCGACCACCTACACGGTCACGACGAAGCGAGTGATCACTCGCACGGGCATCTTCACGCGCACCGGCCACGACCTGCCACTCAGCCGCATCTCCGACATTCAGATCGAGAAGAACTTCGATGATCGTTTTTTCGGTTGCGGAACCCTCGCCCTTCAGACCTCCGCAGATGACCCGTTGCTGCTGCATGACGTGCCGAAGGTGGAGATGGTGCAGGTCGAGATCTCGAACCTGCTGTTCAACGACATTCAGGGAGCGATCGACGCGGATCCGACTAGCTAACAGCGCAAGTAACGTTCCAGCGAGCACTGCCCCGGCTTCGTTCTTCATTGGACGAGGCCGGGGAAGTGCATCGGGCCAGCTCGCGCGGCTCAAGCGCATATCGGTGTGCGCATTGGACGACGAGCGAATGCGCCGCGACCGCGCATGACCACCACTCCGGCGGCATAAGTAAGCAGGTCGAAATCATCCCCGTTGACGACTTCGACCTGTGAAACAGTTTACTGCAGTCCTTGAAGGAAATGTGTCCGTTGCAACGGGCAAATCCCGGCGCTTCTACCTGCGAAATTAAGTGAAAGATTAGCCGGAAACCCGCGTTTACCAGTCGAAATAAAACCGCAAAATACTGCATCACATTTCGGTTACAAAGCGAGGCGATACCACGGACCAGGGACGGAGGTCCCCACTGATCATCAGCACTTCAGCGTGGGTTCAACGCATACAAAAAACCACGAGGAGCAAGTCCTCGCGGTTCTTTTCGTCGGGCTGGCGGGATTTGAACCCACGACCCCTTGACCCCCAGTCAAGTGCGCTACCAAGCTGCGCCACAGCCCGTATTCAGTTCGTCGCCGTGGCGACCTGTAGAACTATAGCGCACCTAGACGAAGTCAGGCAAGCCGACCGCAGTGCGCCGCGCCACACTGTCGTCAGATCGAACTGGTATGCAGCTCAATCCCGAGCCACGTGTCAGAAGCCGGAACAGATGAACAGACGCACATAAGGTGACTACACTGTCCTTCGTCCGCATCCCTTGCATCCACGAGAGCTCCTTTTGATGACCAGTCGACACCTCATCTCCGTCACGGCGACCCTTGCACTGGCAGCCGCAGGCCTGATTGCACCCACATTCGTCACGCAGGGGTCCCCTGCAGCGGCGAGCCCGATGGTGAGCGTGTCCTCAAGCGCTCCCGCATATGCCCCTGCCGCCGTCGCTCCAGGAACGCGAGCACAGAGCCAGCCCGTGACGGCACCGACGAGGCGCATCCGAATCCACTCGCACTCCAACAATCCCACCCTCACGATCATCTCCTGGATTCTGGCCCTCCTCATTGTTGGTGGCGGCATTCTGGTCCGCTTCGCGATCTTCAAGGCCACTCAGCGCAACTCGACCCCACCGACAGCCTTCAACGGCCCCAATGGGCCGCAGTACGGCGTGACAGGAAGCAACTACGGAACCCCTGGAACCGGATACGGAACCCCTGGAACCGGATACGGAACCCCTGGAACCGGATACGGCACCGCGGGAACCGGATATGGGACCGCAGCGGACGCGGCACAGCCGGGCTCCCCGGCATACGGCACAGGTACCTACGGTCATCAGCAGGGCGTCCAGGGACCCTACGGAACAGGATTCTGAGCCCTCCACCGTGAGTGCCCCGTACCGATAGGTACGGGGCACTCACGTGAATTGATACGCTGCCTCAGCCCAAAGCGTCGCGCACCTCGAGATCACGATCGACAAAGGCGAGGACCGCGTCGCAGACGCCTTCGATGTCGAGGCCCGTGGAATCAACGGTCTCGACACCGGGGGCGGCCACCATGAACTCAGAGACCTGCGAATCGGCCTTGTCACGGCCCTCAACCTGGGCCCGCACGATCTCCATGTGCTCCTCGGTGGCATCCCCGTAGAGTTCGAGGGTCCGACGACGCAGACGGGCCTCTTGATCGGCGAGCAACAGAACACGAACATCCGCATCGGGGCAGACAACGGTCGTGATATCGCGCCCCTCGGCGATCATGCCGGAGCCTTGTTCACGGGCCTCCATCATTCGGCGACGCTGCTCCGTGGCCATCCACGCGCGCACGTCAAGGTTCGTCGAGATGTGCTTAATCGCGAGGGCGATACGCGGCTCGCGAATCTCAAGGGTGATCTCTGAATCACCGATCCACACGTGCGGATCCGAAGGATCCGAGACGAGGCGCAGCGGCATACGATCCGCAGCAGCTGCTACAGCAGCCGTATCCTCCAGATCGATGCCTTCATCCAGGCAATACCACGTGAGCGCACGGTACATGGCCCCCGTGTCCAAGTACCCAATGCCCAGGCGGGTCGCCAGAGCCTTCGAGACCGTGGACTTGCCCGAACCGGCCGGCCCATCGATGGCAATCGTGATGCCGACGCGGGAAATCGCGTCTCGACGCTGCGTATCGTTCATCAAAACGTTCTCCTCACCGAGGTCGTTTAGTGGGTGATGAGTCGCCAACCCCGCTGTTGCAGGTCGGCGACAGCGCGGTCAACGACCGCCGGGTCAATCATGACGCGGGCGACGCCTGCCTGTGCGCCCGCAGAGTGTTCCAGAACCAAGTCTTCGATGTTGATACCCGCCTCGCCGAGCTCGCTGAAAAGCCTACCGAGCGCACCCGGCTCGTCGGGGATGAGCACTTCGATCTCGCGATACCGAGAAGGAGCACCACCGTGCTTGCCGGGAATGCGCGCGACACCTTGATTACCCGCGGTCATCACCCGATTGATCGCGCCCACGGAACCGCCGCGCAGGGGGCCAAGTTCGGCAGCCGCGTCGAGATGCGTCAGCAAGTCATCGAGGTCGGTGCGTAGCTCCCGCAGGATGTCTGCGACCGGACCGGCGTTGCCGGCCAAAATCGCTGTCCACAGGCGCGGATCGGAGGCCGCAATGCGGGCAGTATCTCGAAGCCCCTGTCCCGCAAGCCCGAGGGCCTGAGCCGGTGCGTCAACAAGGCGCGCAGCGAGCATCGACGACACCAGCTGAGGTACGTGCGACACAAGAGCGACAGCGTGGTCATGCGTGCCCGCATTCATCTCAAGGGGCACGGCTCCGACGTCCGTTGCCAGCGCGCGAGCCACAAGCACCGCGCGCGGCCACGTCGACTCATGCGCAACGATCACCCACGGACGTCCGTAGAACAGATCGGCATCTGCGGCACCCGCACCGCTGCGCTCACGACCTGCCATGGGATGCGAACCGACGTAACGCGAGGCTTCCTCGAGACGTCCCTCACGCTCCAAGCCGCGCAGCACATCGGCTACAACCGCGTCCTTCACGGAGGCAACATCGGTGACGATCGCGTCGGGGAAACGCAGCAGCGATTCGACGATCACACGGTCCGCGACGTCCGGAGGCGTCGCGACGACAACGATGGACGGCGCCTGATAGGAAAGCGTATCCGAGCCACACTCGCGAGGGCGCACCCCGGCCTCGGTGAGAACGTCGCCGAATGCCTGCCCAGCGCCCACGTCGGAGGCCAGGTGCAAAGAGGTTGGCGAGGCATCTTCGAGATAAACGCGCACTCCCCCGGCCCGCAGCGCGAGGCCCAGGGACGCACCCAGCAGACCCGATCCGATGATGAGGACCGGGCCCGCTGTTTGCACAACGCGCGCGCCGACGCCGTCCGAGGTGTTCACAGTCCGACGGCCCCGTACAGTGCGCTCAACGCGTTGCCCTTCACGCGGCGGGTCGTCCCCTGCTTGAGATGGTCGAGAGAGATCGGACCGAAGCCCGTACGGACGAGCTCGCGCACCGGGTAGCCGACAGCCTCCATCATGCGGCGCACAAGGCGGTTTCGGCCTTCGTGCACGACGATTTCGACGGTCGTGATATCGCCGTAGGTGTCAACGATGCGGAAGGAGTCAACCTTGATCGGGCCATCCTCCAGCTCGATGCCGTTCATGAGGGTGCGCTTGACGCCGGGCTTGACCTCGCCGTGTAGGCGTGCCACGTAGGTCTTGCGGATCTCGTACTTGGGGTGGGTCAGACGGTTCGCCAGCTCGCCGTCATTCGTCAGCAGCAGCAGGCCGGACGTGTCGATATCGAGGCGCCCGACATGGTAGAGACGCTCGGGGTAGTCGGCGATCAGGTCGGCGATCGTCGGGCGGCCCTCCGGGTCGCTCATCGTGGACACCGTCCCAATCGGCTTGTTCACGGCCAGGACGATGTGCTTCGTCTCATCCAGGATCAGACGCTCGCCATCCACGTGAATGACCTGCTTGGTTGGATCCACGCGCACGCCCTGGTGACGTACCACGGTTCCATCGACGCTCACGCGGCCGTCGGCGATCATCTGTTCGGACGCGCGCCTGGATGCGACGCCAGCCTGGGCGAGCACCTTCTGCAGGCGCACTCCACCCTCGGTGTAGGGGTTAGCCCTCATAGTTCTTCCTCCAATTCATCCAGCGCGTCGGCGTCTGGCAGGTAGGGTGCCAACGGTACCAGCTCCGACAGGCTCGTTAATCCCATTTTCTCAAGAAATTCACCGGTCGTCCCGTACAGGCGCGCGCCAGACGGTGTCAGTCCCGTCTCTTCCACGAGGCCTCGGGCGAGCAGCGTGCGCACGACGCCGTCCACGTTCACCCCACGAATACGGCAGATTCGCACCCTCGATATGGGCTGACGGTAGGCAATGACCGCCAGCGTTTCAAGAGCAGCCTGAGACAGGCGCGCGTGCGAGGAGCCGACGACAAAGCGCCCGACCACGTCAGCGTATGCCCGTGCGGAATAGATGCGCCAGCCGCCCGCCACTTCGCGCAGCTCGAAACCACGCGGGCGTTCCTGCCCTTCGCCGAGGTACTCGGCGGCGAGAGCGCGCATGTGCTGTTCGATGTCCGCAGTGCTCACGCCGAGAACCTCGGCGAGATCGGACGCGGCAACCGGCTCCGAGGCGACCATCAGAATCGCCTCGATCGCACCCCGCGGCGTGTTCTCACTCATCGGCATCTTCTCCTTCTGTCTCAATCGCGGCCACGTGCGGGGACGAGGCCGTGGCTGAGTGCGCGTCACCGGCACCCGTATAGTCGTCCACGTCGATGTCGATACTTCCCTCGCTGTCAGTCCACTGAATCGTCAGCGTGCCAAGCGCCCCGTCTTGCTCAAACTCGACGGCTCCGCGCCTGTAGAGCTCCAAGAGCGCAAGGAAGCGAGAGACGACGACGGCGCGCGTGGGCGCATCCTCGACGAGCTGATGGAAGGTTATGCGTCCTGCTTCGGCGAGCATCGATGAGACGAGCAAAGCCTGTTCGCGAACGGGCACAACGGGATCGTGCAGATGGGCGACCTGAACCGTCTGATTCGTCGATGACAGGGCATCGGCAGCCAAACGAGCAAGGTCTTCGGGGGTTGTCAGCCACCGGAGCTCGGGCAAGAGGCTTGCAAAATGCGGCTCGAGAGGCACGTCCCTGGCGACATACGAGCCGTACTCCCCCATCCGCGCGTCGATGTGTTTCGCTGCTTCCTTGAAAGCCCGATACTGCAGGAGCCGCGAAAACAAAAGATCTCGGGCCTCCAGATCAGCCTCGGACGCGTTATCCTCCTCATCGACACTGGGCAGCAAATGCGCGGCCTTCATGTCGAGTAGTGTCGCCGCGACAACCAGGAATTCGGTCGTGCGCGACAGATCCGGGGACGCCTTCATAAACGCGATGAACTCGTCGGTCACCTGCGCGAGCGCGACCTCGGTGATGTCGAGTTTCTTACGCGCGATCAGCGACAGGAGAAGATCGAAAGGACCTTCAAAAACCGGGAGCGAGACCGCGAAGAGGTCGAACTCTCCCTGAACCTCGAGACTGTCAGGCCGCGTCGCCACGGGCGATGACTTCCCGCGCGAGTCGACGGTACGCGTGAGCGCCCGCATGGTTGGGAGCGTAGGAGATGATCGGCTCGGTGGCTACAGAAGCATCCGGGAACTTGATCGTGCGTCCGATACGGGTATCGAACACGAGATCGCCGAAAGCCTCCTGCAGGCGCTGGAGGACCTCACGCGAGTGCAGCGTACGCGAGTCAACCATCGTGGCGACGATACCGTCAATCTTCAGGCGCGGGTTGATGCGATCGCGCACCGTCTCGATCGTCTCAACCAGCAGGGCCACGCCACGCAGCGCGAAGAACTCTGCCTCGACCGGAACGATGACGCCGTGAGCTGCCGTCAGAGCATTGACAGCTAGCAGGCCGAGGGAAGGCTGGCAGTCGATCAGCACCACGTCGTAGTCGGATTCGACGTGACGCAGGACGCGGGCCAGGGCGCTCTCGCGGGCGACCTCGTTGACGAGCTGAACCTCCGCCGCGGACAGGTCAATGTTCGCGGGGATGATGTCGAGGTTCTCCGTCGACGTGTGGCAGATCGTCGCCTTGACGTCCGCCTTCGGGTTCATGAGCAGCGTATAGATCGTCTGTTCCATGTCGAGAGCATTGATGCCCAGGCCAACAGAAGCAGCACCCTGGGGGTCGAAGTCCACGATTAGCACACGGCGACCATACTCAGCCAGCGCGGCGCCCAGGTTGATGGTGGTCGTCGTCTTACCGACACCACCCTTCTGGTTGCACATCGCGATCACACGGGCGGGACCATGCCCCGACAGCGGCGCGGGCACGGGAAAATCGACCGGCTCTTCGTGCAGGTCGGGCGTCAGCGTAGGGTGCGAGTTCGTGGTCACGCCCCCATCCTAATTCATCACCGCGCGGATGCGTCGGTGCCACGCGCCCGAGGGTGCGAGAGCGTAAAGACTTCGCGCAGCACGGCGGCCGTCACCTGCGTGTAGATCTGAGTCGTCGCCACCGACGCGTGCCCGAGAAGCTCCTGCACCTCGCGCACGGATGCGCCACCCTCAAGCAGATGCGTCGCAAAAGAGTGCCGCAGGGTATGCGGAGACACCCGCTCCCCCAGCTGCGCGGCCTCAGCCGCGCGCCGGATCGCGGTCCACGCGCTCTGCCGGGACAGCGCGCCTCCCCGGGAGTTCAGGAAAAACGCGGTGGATCCCCGGCCTCGTGCGGCGAGCGCTGGACGGGCGCGCACCCGATACGCGTAGAGGGCGTCCACGGCGAACGACCCCACGGGAACAATCCGCTCTTTGCGCCCTTTTCCGAACAAGCGCACGACAGGAACGTCTCCATCCAGGTCGAGGTCGTCAGCGCTGAGGGACACAGCCTCTGAGACGCGGGCACCCGTCGCATACAGGAGCTCGAGGAGGGCGGCATCGCGCAGGCCAATCGGAGAATCGTCGGCGTGGGCGGCGTCCAGCAGTCGTCCCACCTCGTCGACGGACAGGGCCTTCGGGAGGTGTCGCCCCTGACGTGGGGCATGTAGCTGCGCAGCTGCATCGGTTCCGACCGCCCCCTCGGTCAGCGCGTACTTATGGAGTCCCCGGATCGCCGCCGACGCGCGCGCCACCGACGATGCTGCCGCCGGAGTTCCTGTGACCTGCCCAGATGCCAGACGCATCGTGTAGTCCTCGATGTCCCTGGGACTGATGTCTTCGACGTTAACTGTGCCTCGACTCTTCATGTCAACCGCGTAGCGGGCGACGTCACGGCGATAGTTTGAAACTGTATGCGCAGACGCCCCCTTCTCGACGCGCAGATAGTCCACCCAGTCGCGAACGAGAGCTTCGAGGGATGTCATGGTGACAGGGTAAGCGACTGTGCAACATATGTGCGTGAGCGCTATCGGCATGCGCACATTTTCGCTAGACTGTGACGCGGTAAACCATTTCCGCCCCAATGCAGGGGCCCAACAACTGGAGACCAACGTGTCACTACACTGGGATCACATTGATGACGAAGCGGTCAAGACCGCCAAGCTCCTCGCCGCCGACGCCGTCGAGCAGGCCGGATCGGGCCACCCCGGCACCGCCATCTCGCTCGCCCCCGCCGCCTACCTCCTCTACAACAAGGTCATGAACGTCGACCCGGCCGACCCGCGCTGGATCGGTCGCGACCGCTTCATCCTCTCGGCCGGCCACTCGTCGCTGACCCAGTACGTCCAGCTCTACCTGTCCGGCTTCGGTCTCGAACTCGACGACATCAAGACGCTGCGCACCGCCGGCTCCCTGACCCCGGGCCACCCCGAGTACGGCCACACCAAGGGCGTTGAGATCACCACCGGCCCGCTGGGTACCGGCATCGCCTCCGCCGTCGGCTTCGCCATGAACGCCCGCCGCGTCCACGGCCTGCTCGATCCCGAAACCCCGCTCGGCGAGTCCGTCTTCGATCACAACGTCTACGTCATCGCCGGCGACGGCTGCTTCGAGGAAGGCGTCTCCGCCGAGGCTTCGTCCCTCGCGGGCACCCAGGAGCTGGGCAACATCACCGTCATCTGGGACGACAACCACATCTCCATCGAAGACGACACCTCGATCGCCTTCAACGAAGACGTCCTGGCCCGCTACGAGGCCTACGGCTGGCACGTCCAGCGCGTCGACTGGCTCAGCGAGGACGGCTCCTACGAGGAGAACACCGCTGCCCTGAACGACGCCCTCGACGCCGCTCAGGCCGAGACGAAGAAGCCCTCGCTCATCGCGCTGCGCACCATCATCGGCTGGCCGACCCCCGGCAAGCAGAACACCGGTGGCATCCACGGCTCCAAGCTCGGCTCCGAGGCCCTCAAGGGACTGAAGGAAGCCCTGGGCGCCGACCCCGAGAAGATGTTCGACGCTGACGCCGCGATCGTGGACGAGGTCCGCGCCCGCGCCGCCGCCCGTGCCGCCGAGTACCGCAAGGACTGGGACGCACGCTTCGAGGCCTGGAAGGCCGCTCACCCCGAGCAGGCTGCCCTGCTCGAGCGTCTCCTGGCAGGCCGCCTCCCCGAGGGCTGGGAAGCCGCGCTGCCCACCTTCGAAGAGGGCAAGGCTATCGCGACCCGCGCCGCCTCCGGCCAGGTCCTCAACGCGATCGCCCCCGTCCTGCCCGAGCTGTGGGG